>PDWI01000426.1_pt1 | contig 75031 bp, 66 predicted proteins | sample 1430891 | NCBI WGS metagenome assembly PDWI01 (sample SAMN01162508, study PRJNA174530) | Oral metagenome, whole genome shotgun sequencing project. | biome: Marine environment; feature: Marine mammal; material: Swab sample of the gingival sulcus; isolation source: swab sample of gingival sulcus...
GCATTGCCTTTGAGTAGGCTGAGGATGCAAACCTTTACCGCCTTCTGGCGATATTTGTGCATAGACTGGCTGACTGGGGTAAAGATTTTGTTTAAGATAACGAAGGCGTTCATGGCGTTTTTCGATCGTTTTGTTTCGCGATAAATTTGATCGTTGAACGTCATGAACGTTCCTTAACTCACTGATTTTGTTTTGTTATTTGTGGGGATACCTCAGCCTCCGTCCCCTTTTCGCCGCTTTTCGCCGTCCCCTTTTCGTCCCCTTTTCGTCCCGTCCCCTTTTCGTCCCCTTTTCGTCCCCTTTTCGCGTCCCCTTTTCGCCTTTTCGGGATACCCGAATCTAAGCCAGTAAAGCAACCTTGAGTAACGCCGACTTATCAACTCCTTTAAAGCCGACCACAACTGATAGTGGAAGATCTGACATGACCGCATCAAAATCACCTCATTTGAAAAAATATCCCCTCAATCTCTTAGGGTCTTCGTCAGTCGCATCTTCATAACCAAATATCTTTGGATATGTTGCTGGATTCAAAAATACTCACGATAACTTCTTAGTATGCTATTACTAAGAAATTCTTTGGTGCTCTAACAGCCAAACTCACCCAACGAAAACCGCATCGCGATTTTTGGTCAGGTGGAGTTCCCGGTTAGCCCGCTCCGCGCTACACCAGTCCATAAAGTGTTGGGATCGCAACTCCACACGAGCATAGGTGTATTTGGCTCCGATCAACTTGGTGGTGCCGCTATCAGCTGCGCTCAAATATCGAACTCCTTGCTCTGAATATCAGTAGATGCCAAACTTTCGTATCTATAATCATTGCCGGCCTTTGATGTCGCTGATTGTCTACAAATTGCTATCGCAGCCTGCTCTGAAGTAGCGCGGTGGTGGGTCTGACATGAACCACTGACGAGTTTAGTCGGCCCTAGCCCTGACGCTAACTCAGGAATGAAGCGGAAAGTGGCGGTACCATAGTAATAAGTGGTCATAAAAACTCCAAATGATGGTGCTGGTGAACTAACAGCCTGTTGAAAAAGTCTCAGACGAGTGCAAGACAAGGCAAAAATGGCCGAAAAAGCGGAGTTTACACGGTGTAAATGAGCATTTTGAGGTCAATTTTAACGCCGTATTGTGCCGACTGAGGGTTTTTCAACAGGCTGCTAATGTTTTAACATTAAACGGCAGATTTTTGTGCAACGTTGACCAGGCCGTGCAAATATCGCTCTAAGCAAGCAGAATTCGCCCAGTGAATGCTCTTGTATCTTGTCGTCGCAGCCAAATATTCATGATTGTGCGGGCTAACGCTTCAAGCTGGGGCGAAGTGCTGACGCGAAACGGCAGTGCTTTCCCCTAGCCTTGACTTGTTATGCTGCGGACTCTGCACTTGTATCCCATCCTGGAAATACTAGTACAGCTGGATGGCACTTTAGGGCCCTGGCAAGTACCTTAGCACGCTCTACCCCAAGATTTACTCGCTCTCGCTCAATAGCGGAGATTGTGGACTGCGGAATACCAGCAGCAGCTGCAAGCTCATTTTGGCTAAGTCCTTGCAATTCGCGCACAATACGAACCGATTCTCCGGGAGAAACCGGAATTCGAGGCTTAGCTTTACAAAAATCGCTCATTATGACTTCCTCCTGTAGTCGTGCGGGGTGACTTCGACTACATATACCTTAAGATGATCTCCCTCAACCTGATAAATCACTCGATATTGCTGATTAAGGCGAGAAGAGCGATAACCTTTCCATTCGCCCCGAAGCGCCTCATCTCGAAAGCCTCGGATAAGTCTTAGCCCAGCAGGCCCGGATATCTCAACGATATCCTTCCACTTCTCGTAGCGTTTCTGGACCTCCACTGGCGTCTTGGACAGTTGCTTCTCCAGTCGGCGATGCTCAAATATCGACCACATAATATGGCGAGTATATATATCATATTTGATATGTCAATATTGGTGCAGCATAACTCCGACATATGAGGGGCGGACTGCCCAAATTCCATAAAAAGCTGCGGCCAGTTGTATGAACGATATTTCGGCATAAGTACCTCCTTGATGACAGAGGCTCTAGCTTATGCTTCGGGTGGGCTTGTTAACAGGGGTGTGGTTGGCTGGGCGCTTACCTTGCTTCTTACGCCTAACGTCAAGGTTCAGCCGACGCCAAAAGCGGTGTAGCCTGGAACGCAGCGGAAAGCCGCGCTGCTTTCAGCGACCGTCTGGAACCGCATGTTAGGCAATCCTACGTGTCGGACAAATACGCTTATTTTCTTCGGGATTAAAATGCCCTCCGCATTTTGATCATTTTTTTGAAACAGTGAGCGTTGCTTCCGCCTCGACACCTACTTTAGCTGTAATGCCTATAAATAACTGCTTAAGAAACTTCATTGTAAAGTTTTCAGGTGTTGAATCTGCATCAACTTCAATGCTCTTTATATTATTATTTTCCGCAACTTTTTCTGCGCCAGATTGCAGACCTAAAGGGCCGACCATTATTCCCCCTTTTGCCCCTGTATCCTTTATTCGATACGCAAGCGCAGCCAATTTTTCTTGATTTTGTTTTGATCTCGTATATCTACGACATTCAATTAAAATAACCCCTTCATTTCCTTCAACTATTCCTTTTGCATCAACTTCCCACTCTGTTCCCGTGTTTATTCCAATAAGCTTCTGTTTTCCTTCAATGCTTTTCAGCTGAAGCTGACCCCTTATTTGATTTAGCAAATATAGCGCCACCTCCTCATATTTCTCCCAACTTTTTGACATATCTTTTCCTCGCCTAACGCCGCGTTAACCGCGCGACCCGAAGACGAGCCTGGTTGAACGCATGGTTAGCCTTATTTTGCATCCTTGATTTTCTGAAACGCACTTAACATTTCCTCTTATACTTCAGCGCACACGCCCAAAGCGGCGGCGCGCGTTAGCGCCTCTAGCCCGAAGGGCGATGCTGCCTCTACTTGTTATACTTATTACTAGAAGCAATTGACAACACCCTCTATCGCTTCCAAGGCTTGTTCTCTATATTCATCTTTAACTTGAACACGCTTGCCTGCCAGAGTTAACTTACCCACTGGCATATTCTTAAATGGACAGCCCCGAGCAAATGCCACAACCCCGGTAGTACCAAAATCTCTTACATCTATTGTTCCCTCATCTGGCGTACAAAAACTAAAATACTGCGGGTATTGAGCTATTAGGTCTTTAAGGTCGCGATCTATACCAACTAATACTGCGTTATACGCAGAAGACGTACCCATATATTGAGTTAGTCGGTTTTTTACGATCATGTGTATTTGCGGTAATGTTCGACCTGCATCATTAAGTTTTTTTGCAAAGGTATAATTTTCGTAAACTTCAGACGGAAGTTTTAGGCCATAAATTAAGGAGAATGCGTTTTGTATAGCCCGACGCGAAGAATCATCTGCCATGACAGGAAGAATAACTTTATCAGAGGCTGCCAACCCGATTTGTGTGTACATGGAAAAGCTCGGGTTGGTATCAATGAAGACATAGTCATAATCTATGCGTTCTAGCAATTCTCGCAGCCAATCGATGACACCAAGCCATGAATTGACGCCCGGTATATCCGCGTTTGCGAGTGTATTCATAGCAATTCCTTGCAGCTCTAATAGCGGGTCTCCGCAGACTAGGTCGATGTTATCGGGAATTGCACTATTAAATTGAGAAGGTGATGTGACAAAATCCAAAGCGTTAAAATTTGGCGGCGCATACGGGGCACGTAGTCTTAAATCAAAGTAGCCACCGATACTACTTCTTGGCGTTCTTCCTTGATTTATGAGCAAGTTATTACTACCACCACCTTCTTGGCCGCCAAGCAAAATTTCCGACAGATTAGCCTGTGGGCATAAGTCAATGATCAGGATTTTTTTATCGGGATTTATTTGAGCAAACCTGCTTACAGCTTGAAAAGCGAGACTAGTTTTACCAGTCCCGCCCTTATTATTCCAAATGGCATACGTAATCATAAACACCTCACAACGACCTTTAGGAGACTATACCCTGTCTTTTTTGGACATTCAAGTGTTTATTTTGGACTCTTCGTGCGCTACTGGGAAATATAACAACTAAATAAACGACAAAGTGTCGCAATTAATGATGACACATTTTCACCTGTCCCTATAGTGACAAGCATCTTAAAACAACCTACGTCATTGAAACTTAACGTCTTATCGCTGCACTCAAAAGCCACACCCGAAAAAGATCACGACAAGCACCCACAGAAAACACACTAAAATGACGCCTTACACACAGCTTCGCAAGCGCTTTGCAGGCTCCAGGCACTTAAGAACGCAGTTACAATTCATAGCCCCGCAGCACTCCTGAAGCTAACACACCCCACCCAGCAGCCGCGCGGTAAGTGCCTGGAGGGGCGTTCGAGGCCATGGATGGCCGAGACGAGCTTACAGGGATGTACTTGTAGCGTCCCCAAAACCGGACGCTAGAACGGATTAAAACAGCATTTGCCTTACGCAATACAAAAAATCAGGTTACAGCGAAGAATACTCTCCCACCTTCCAAAACGAAAAAAACCCAACGTTAAAACGAATTGAATAGCACCGAACCCAAAACAAGCACACCCGAATAACAAAAAGCATGGCTCCACAACAGGCGCACCACCCACCGCACCCAACCGGAAACGACAAACCAAACCACGCACGCCAAAGCAAAGCGTATCAATAACAGAAGATAAGGAGGGAAAAGATGGAGGCGGCCCAAACAGCCACACCCCGGCACACGAGTCAATAACTACCGTTGCTCCCTTCCGGGCCTGGCGGGGTTCGCTACCTATCGTTGCGAGGGGACCATTCGGGCCACCGCAGAACATCGCTTGCGCGAAGGTGGCATATTGTCCACAAAAGCTGTGGTATGGGCAAGGAAAATTCGCGCTTGACCATAATAGACTGCTGCATGTTAATATCCTTTACATTGTTACGATCATTCACATTGATGCCATTATGTCGAAAGCCCATATGTCGAAAAGCATGCAGAACACCATCAGCGCGAGCTTTCCTAGCCTTGTCGCATTTGCCATCGCCATCATCAGTACCGTGGGGCTCACTACCCTGCTGTATGCCAAGGCCGAAGCGCGCAAGCCGGTGAGTAACACGGTACCAAGGCCGGTGGCGGTAACGCCGTTTGTGATGCAGGATCACTATCGCCGCAGTACCCGGTATCTGGGCGTGGTGGTGGCGTCCAACAGTACCAATCTCGGCTTTGAGGTCAGCGGTAAATTGAGCGAGGCGCCGCCGCGTGAGGGCACACAAGTCGAGCAAGGCGAGGTGCTGGCCAAACTCGATACCCGCGCCCTGAAAATTCGCCGCAATGCCTTGCGGGCACAACTCGGACAGGTCGATGCGGAACTGGAACTGGCCAAACTTCGCGCCCAGCGTCAGCAACGCCTGGTCAGCGGCGGCGCGGTTTCGCAACAAAATGCCGACGAAACCCGATTGCAGGCCAAGGCATTGAGCGCACGCAGAAAAGCGGTGCAGGCGGAGCTTGCGGCGCTGGCTTTGGAACTGGAAAAAACCGAACTGCGCGCCCCGTTTACCGGCACGGTGGCGGAGCGCTATGTCAGTCAGGGCACCGTGGTCAGTGCAGGTACGCCGGTGCTGCGCCTCATCGAGCGCGGACGCGCTCAGGCACATATCGGTGTTCCCGCGGAACTGGCGCACACCTTGAAGATTGGCGAATCCTACTCACTGCAGGTGGCGGATAAGCGACTATCACTGGCGCTGCTCGGCCTTCGCGCGGATATCAACGCGCAAACCCGTGCCGCAACCGCGGTGTTTGAACTGCCCGCGGATATTCAGGCTTTTTCCGGTGAAGCGGTAAGTCTGCACATCGGCGAAACCCTGCAGGCGCACGGTGGCTGGCTGCCAATATCGGCGCTGCTTGAGGGCGAGCGCGGCTTGTGGAATGTACTGCGTATCCAGCGACGCGATGGCAAGGATTACGCCGAGCGCGAAGTGGTGGAAGTGATAGAACTGGCCGATGAACGCGTATTTGTGCGCGGCACCCTGGACGATGGCGACCTTGTCGTGAATAGCGGACTGAACCGGGTCACCCCCGGTGCACAGGTCACACTGTTACCCGCTTCCGATCAGGCCGAGCTGAAAATGGGTGATAACTGATGTTTGCCCAATATGTTTATCACCATAGCCGCTATTTTTTCCTGTTTGTGCTCGCCGTGATTGCGGTGGGTTATACCAGCTTTATCAGCATTGCGCGCCAGGAAGACCCTACCATTATCAATATGGCCGCCTCCATCACCGTGCCCTACCCCGGTGCCAGTGCCGACCGTGTCGAAGCTTTAATTACCAAACCACTGGAAGATGAGCTTCGTAAAATACCTGAAGTATTTCGTGTGCGAACCACTTCGGCCAACGGCATTTCACTGGCTAACGTGCGCCTGCAAGATGAGCTGTCCAGTGAAGGCCTGGACCTGGCCTGGACTGAAGTGCGCGATGCCATGAACGATGCGGCGGTAAAATTTCCCGCCGATGCGGGCAAACCCCAGTTTGATAACAACCGCCTAAAATCCTTTACCAGTATTGTCGCTATCAGCGCCAGCGGCGACAAAGACTTATCGATAGGCATGCTCAGCCGTTTTGCAAAACAGTTTGCCGACCTGGCTCGTAACCACTCAGGCACAGAGCTGGTGGAGGTGTTCGGCGAGACACAAGAGGAAATTCGCGTTTCCCTGGATCTTGCCGCCCTCACTGCACGGGGTCTGAGCCCAGCGGACGTGGCGGGCGCCCTGCGACGTGCGGACGCAAAATTCAGTGCCGGACGACTCAGCAATGAGCGCAACGATTTACTGGTGGAACTGGCCGGCGATTTTGACTCCCAGGAGCGCATTCGGCAAGTGACCGTCTCTACTGCGGGCAGTGCTGGTTCAGTGCGCGTGGGGGATATTGCCACGGTAAGCAAAAGTGAACGCAGCCCACCCGCTGCCCTGGCCCTGGCTGAGGGCAAACCCGCCGTGCTGGTGGGCGTGGTAATGCAGACAGGCTTGCAGGTGGATGTGTGGACCGAGTCCCTGCGCCGCTTAATCGCACACTATAACGCGCAACTGCCCAGTGCCGTGCAAGCAGTTATCAGCTATGAACAAAGCACTTACGCCATGGAACGCCTCAACCACGTGGCAACGAATTTGCTCACCGGTGTGGCGCTGGTGTTATTGGTCTTACTGTTTACCCTGGGCTGGCGCGCCGCGCTGGTTGTCGCCGTTATTTTGCCCCTGTGCGGACTGATCTCCATAACGATTCTGCAACAAATGGGAACGTCTCTACAGCAAATGTCGCTGTCGGGTCTGATTGTTTCGTTGGGGTTGTTGGTGGACGGTTCTATTGTAATGACCGATGAAATTCGCAAACGGCTGCTGAAAGGCCTGACACCCATCGAGGCCATTGCCGGTTCGGTGTCGCGCCTGCGTGTTCCACTGCTGTCGTCTTCAGTGACCACGATTTTAGCCTTTATGCCCATGGCGATTATGCCCGGGCCAGCGGGCAGTTTTTTAGGCTCTATCGCAACCGCGGTGATCGTGATGCTGCTGGCCTCTACCCTGTTGGCACTGGTATTTACTCCAGTGCTGGCCGCGTGGTTATTGCCCAATGGGCTGCGCGAGGACGCGAATTGGTTGAGCACCGGCATCGCCTCTGGCAGGGCAGGACAACAACTGGCCAAGGCAATGACCTGGAGCCTCAGATACCCTCTGGGCGCAGTCAGCCTCGCCCTGGTGCTGCCGGTGACAGGGTTTTTAGCTTTCCCCACCCTGACCGCACAGTTTTTTCCCGGCACCGACCGCGACCAGTTTCATATTCAGGTCAAACTGCCAGATGGCAGTTCCATCTGGCAGAGTGAGCAATTGGCCAAAACCATCGACAAAGCCTTACGCGAAGAGCCATTAATTCGCCGTATAGATTGGACGATTGGCGAAAATGCACCCGCTTTTTACTACAATTTATACCGGTCTAAAGAGGGCATGCCATCCTTCGCCGAAGCACTGGTACTCACTCACGACAGGCGTAAAACCAATGCGCTGATTCGCCGCCTGCAATTGCAACTGGACAGACAATTCCCACAGGCTCGTATTGTGGTGCGCGGCATAGACCAGGGGCCACCGCTAGATGCACCGGTGGAGGTAAAACTGTTTGGCCCCAGCATTACCACCTTGCAACGGCTCGGTGAAGAAATCCGCAGACGCCTGGATGCTCAGCCCCATGTGGTTCTCACCTCTACCAGCCTGCCCGGCGGTTCCCCCAAAATTTTATTTGCCTTAGACGAAGACAGCCTGCATTTGGCCGGCGGTAATTTGGCCGGCACCGCCGCCACCTTGCGCAGCGCCTTAAACGGCCTCAGCGGTGGTCAGATTCTGGAGGGAACCGAGCAGATTCCCGTCACCGTGCGCGGCAACACAGTAAACCTAAACAGCGCCGAACAACTGGCGGCGCTGTATTTGCCCCACCCCGCCAGTCACAGCGAAAATCTGCCCGGTATTCCTCTGAGTGCCTTGGGCAGGCCGCAACTTGTCATGTCGAAAACCGCAATCTCTCGTGAATACGGTGAACGCATTAACAATATTCAGGCCTTTATTACCCGGGGCGTACTGTCCGAAGAGGTACTCAAGACCCTGCAAAACAGTCTTGCCGAAAACCCTATTGACCTGCCCCAGGGCTATCGCATCAGTTTCGGTGGCGGCAGTGAAGAACGCGCCCGTACCATCAATCAAATTATGTCTTCGATGGGTTTAATCCTTGCGGCGCTGGTGGCCACCATTGTGCTGACGTTTAATTCCTGGCGCTTATCCGCGATCGCCGCACTGGTGTGTTTGTGCTCTTTGGGGCTGTCCCTGGTGTCCCTGGCTGTATTTGGTTATCCCTTTGGCATTCAAGCCTTTATTGGGGTAATCGGCTCGGTGGGAGTTTCGATCAATGCTGCCATTATTATTCTTACCGCGCTACAGGCAGACCCAAAAGCGATGCGCGGTGATATCCATGCCATCTGCGAGGTGGTGATGAGTTCCAGCCGACATATTATTTCCACCACCATCACCACCTTTGGCGGTTTTTTACCGTTGATTTTGGCGGGTGGTTTTTTCTGGCCGCCCTTTGCAATGGCCATCGCCGGCGGTGTTTTACTGTCGACGATCATTTCTTTTTTTCTGGTGCCGCCACTGTTTTTGGTGGCTTACCGCGTCTTAAAGCTCAGGGGGCAACAGCATGTCACAGCCCGAACGCGATAAAAACCATTACCATCACGGCGACCTGGAACGCGCCCTGACCATCGCCGCGGCCGAACTGATTGGCGAAGAAGGGCTCACCGGTTTTTCGCTGGCCAAAACCGCCCGCCGCGCGGGCGTCAGCAGCGCCGCACCCTACCGCCATTTTCGCGATAAAGAAGACCTGCTGCGCGCCGTAACCCATTTGGCCTATTACGAGCTGGCCATTCGCTGCGAAGCTGCAATTGCGTCGCTGCCTGAAGGCAGTAACGAACGTATTTATACCCTGGGGGAAACCTATGTGACGTTTATGCTGGAGCACGCGGCCTTTTATGAGCTGATGTGGGGCACCGCTCACCAGCAGCACTGGGGCGAAGACGGTCTGAACAATCCTTGCGCCCATACCTTTCATTTACTGCTCAATACGGTAATCCAGTGGTGCGAACAAAACCGCATTGCAAGCGACACCCCGATGAATATCGCCCTGCGTATGTGGGCGTCCACACAGGGGCTCGCCACCTTGAGTATTGGCGGCCACCTGCACCGCTTTCAAGCCGACACCAGCCCGCTGGCTCTGTACCGATCCAATTGCGAGGTCATGCTTGCGGGCCTGCTGCAAACGGGCTGAGGTTTTCAGCCCATTGCTTTTAAGCAATCGGGCGAATACCCACCGCTTCGCGCACTTTTTGCATCAGTGGCGTGCTGACTTGGCGCGCTTTTGCTGCGCCCTGGCGCAATACGGATTCCACATAGGCCGGGTCGTCCAGTAACTGTTGATAACGCTCGCGCGCCGGGGCAAGCTCATCGTTAATGCGCTCAAATAATTGTTTTTTCGCCTCACCCCAGGCAATACCGCCCCCGAACTGCTCCCGCATCCACTGAATGCTTTCCTCATCGGCAAAGGCAGACCAAACCTGAAATACAGTGGAATCATTGGGATCTTTGGGATCGCCCGGTTCAAGCAAATTGGTTTTAATTTTGTTGATGGATTTACGCAGGCGTTTTTCGGTATCAAACAGTGGAATGGTATTGTGGTAGCTTTTGCTCATTTTGCGGCCGTCTAAACCCTGCAACACCGCGACATTGTCATCCACCACCGCTTCGGGCAGCGCGAACACCTCACCAAAATGGTGATTAAAACGCCCGGCAATATCCCGCGCCATTTCGACGTGTTGAATCTGGTCGCGCCCCACGGGAATTTTCTCGGCGTTAAACATCAAAATATCCGCCGCCATCAGCACCGGATAACTGAACAAGCCCATGGTAATGCCAAAATCCGGGTCTTCCCCCGCATCTTCATTGGCCTGCACTGCGGCTTTGTAGGCGTGCGCGCGATTCATCAAGCCCTTGGCGGCCTGACAATTCAGCACCCAGCACAGCTCAGGAATCTCGGGAATATCCGACTGGCGATAAAACACCGCGCGCTCGGGGTCCAAACCCAGGGCCAGCCATGTGGCGGCGATTTCGCGGGTGGAATTGTGCACCTGCTGCGGATCGCTGCACTTAATCAGCGCGTGATAGTCGGCCAAAAAGAAAAATGACTCGACGTCCTCACGCTGGGATGCCGCAATCGCCGGACGAATTGCGCCCACGTAATTGCCAAGGTGTGGCGTGCCGGTGGTGGTAATACCCGTTAAAACGCGCTGTTTGCTCATGGTGTGCTGTGTGCCTTTGCTGATCTGAAATAAAAGGCCTGCCATTTTACTGGTTTCATCAGGTAGCTGCCAGCGCGGGCGAAGACAAATCGCTGGCGCGGCCTCGCTGCAACAGAGCCTTTATTGTCGCCTGTGCCAAAAATTTATGGCGCGCTCTATACGAACGCTTACACAGTCAGTGCCTGCATATAACGCTCACGCATTTGTGTTTCAGCAAAAGGGCTGAAATCAGCGACGCTTGTGCGCTGTGCTGGCGCCTGCCAGGCGCAGATGGCCTGGCAGAGCGCATCAGCTTCTGCGTCGGCGTTTTCTAAATCACTGTGATAGCGACAGGCTTGCGGCAGGTATTCCACATAGGCCAGACGATCTGGCACCAGAGGATAGCAGCCGCATATCGCGGCCTCTAACACGGACAAACCCTGAAAATCGTGCAGCGCCGTGGACAGTACAATGTCAGCCTGCGCCAATAAATTCAGGTAGTCACTGCGGGATTTCACAAAACCAAAATGCAGCAGTGCATCGGGGGTATCGGCCAGCAGCTTTTTAATGGCGGCAAAAGCCGCTGGCTGACGGCGAAATTGCTGACCGACGATGGAAAGACGAAAATCCACACCACGGGCTTTTAGGCGCTCAAGTGCTGCTAACAGGCGCTCGGGGCCCTTGTCGTATTCCCAGCGGTGATTCCACAACAGATGCGGCGCTTGCCGCCCTCGCGCTTTGGGTTTTGGTGGCTCGATTAATACCGGCACAGGCAACACCTGGGCTTTATCCTGCAAACACTTAACCACGCCTGCCGGCACGGCGTCGGGCATTTTTTTAAGTAAAGCCTCTACCCCGCCCAAAAACGTATCGCGGTTGTAGGCGCTGTTAAAAAGCAGTTTATCCGCCGCCAATGCACTGTAAATACTGGTAATTTGCAGCTCAAGTAAACCCTTTTGCTGGCCTGCGGGTGGATAGGCAAATTGATTTTCATGAAAATAAAGCGCGGTGGGAATACGGGCAAGCTGCGGGCATAAACCGCGCAGCGTGGCCAGATCGACCGTGGATGTGGCCAGCAGCAGATCGTATTCTCGACTCAGTATTTCCGCCTGCGCAAAAGACCAGGTAAGCGCGTTGGAGCGAAGCCGCCAATTGAAATAGCGTGCGGGCAGCACCAGAGTCTGCCACTGCCAGTTTGGAAATAATGTCAGCAAGGCCTCCCGCCAACAGCGGTGGCTGGCCGCATCATAGGCCGACAGCAGTAAAACCCGCATGGACTCAGGCGATTTTTTGCGGGCTTAAACTATCCGGCCAGTTCACGAATTCCGTCAACACCTTGCACAAACTGGCCGCATCCTCACTGCCGGCCAGCTCGCGAATAGAGTGCATGGCAAACGTGGGAACGCCCACATCCACGGTGCGTACCCCCAGCTCACCCGCAGTAAGGGGGCCAATGGTGCTGCCGCAGGCCATATCCGTGCGCACCACAAAAGGCTGCACCGGCACTTTGGCTTTCTCACAGAACAACCTAAACAAAGCGGCGGATTCACTGTTGGTCGCGTAGCGTTGGTTGGCGTTGATTTTAATCACCGGCCCGGCGTTTAACATAGGGCCGTGATTGCCGTCGTGTTTGTCGGCATAATTGGGGTGAATACCGTGGGCGTTGTCGGTGGACACCATCAGAGAGTGCTCGATTAAACGGGCGTAAGCGGCTTCATCGCCCGCAATACGGCGCAGCACACGCTCAAGCAGCGGCCCCTGCGCGCCGGAGGAGGAGACACTGCCCACTTCCTCGTGATCATTGCAGACCATCAGGGCACTGTGGTTCCGGTCTGCTTTAAGCAGTGCCTGTAAATCGACATAGCAGCTCAAGAGGTTATCCAGCCTGGCGCTGGCAAAAAATTCCCCCTTAAGCCCCACAGTGGCTGCGCCCTGGGTGTCGTAGAAAAACAATTCGCTCTCCAGAACTTTGCCTACCGTTTGCTCGGGGTACTGCGCCGCTAACTGATCTTTAATCAGCGCCTCAAAACTCGGTGCACTTTCGCCGATACCCAACAGCGGCACGATATCAGTCTGCTTGTTAATTTTGCGCCCTTCATTCACGGTGCGATCTAAATGAATCGCGAGATTGGGAACAATAGCAATGGGTTTTGCAAAGTTAATCAGAGCACTGCACAATTGATCGCTTGCATCGGTAAAATTGACTCGCCCCGCCAGGGATAAATCGCGGTCATACCAGGGATTGAGCAGTGCGCCGCCGTAGACTTCCACACCGAGTTGCCAGTAGCCTTTTTGCGCAAGCACCGGATTGGGTTTAACTTTCAGGCAGGGGCTATCGGTGTGCGCGCCCATCATCCGCAGCCCCGGCGCGCCGGATTTGCCCAGCACAAAAGCCACGATGCTGCTGTCATTATGGGTTAAATAATACGCCCCGCCCTTTTCAAGCTGCCACTTCGCACTCATATCCAGGGCGGTGAAACCCGCCGCAGAAAGACGTTTCGCCATCTCCGCAACGGCGTGAAACGGCGTGACCGCCGCATCTAAAAAATCCGCGAGATCCCTGTTAAAAGCCGTAAAACTCATTGTTCGTTCCAGATAGTTCCTTGTCACTCAATCTTTGTCATTGGCGCGCTTGTGTTGATCCTGCAGGCGCACCAACAAACTGGAGGTGTCCCAGCGGTTGCCGCCTAGTTCCTGCACATCCGCATAAAAGCCATCCACCAGACGAGTCACCGGCAAGTCGAGCCCCAGACGCTGAGCCTCCTGCAACACAATGGCGAGGTCTTTGCGCATCCAATCCACCGCAAAGCCGTGTTCGTATTCACCGGCTAACATCGTCTGATAGCGGTTTTCCATCTGCCAGGACTGCGCCGCGCCTTTGGATATCACCTCAACAACATCCGCGGGATTCAGCCCCGTCTGCTGGGCAAAATGCAAACCCTCCGCCAGGCCCTGCACGACACCTGCAATACAGATCTGATTGACCATTTTCGCCAGTTGACCACTGCCGGCGGGGCCTAATAGTTTCACGCAGCGCGCATAGCAGTCCATCACCGGCGCGACTTTGGCAAACACGGGTTCATCGCCACCTGCCATCACTGTGAGCACACCATTTTCAGCGCCCGCCTGCCCGCCCGATACCGGGGCATCAATAAAACCCAAACCGCGTTTTTTAGCTTCGCTATCAAGCTCTCCGGCAAGCTCGGCCGAGGCTGTGGTGTGATCCACCAATACCGCACCGGGTTGCATACCTGCAAACACGCCGTGCTCACCCAGCACCACTTCGCGCACATCGTTGTCATTACCCACACAGACAAACACAAACTCCGCGCCTGACGCCGCGAGATCAGGTCGTGGAGCGCTGTCACCGCCATACTCTTCAACCCAGGCTTTAGCGCGTGCCGGATTGCGATTATAGACACAGACCTCATGGCCATTTTTTTGTAAATACCCCGCCATGGGGTAGCCCATTACGCCAAGACCGATAAATGTAAGCTGCATAGAAAGCTCCTACTCAAGAACTACTGGGATACCGAAAAACCTGGCAACCTGTTGAAAAGCCCTCAGTCGGCACAATACCGCGTTAAAAATGACCTCAAAATACTCATTTACTGCGTGTAAACTCCGCTTTTTCGGCCATTTTTGCCTTGTCTTGCACTCGTCTGAGACTTTTTCAACAGGCTGCCAGAACCAACAACATAACACCCAGCACCACACGATACCACACAAAAGGCATCATCCCGACGCGCTCGATCAGGCGAATAAACAGGGCTATACAGGCATAGGCGGTCAGTGCGGAAACCGCTACGCCAAGTGCCATCATGCCAGTGTCCACTGGCTGCGCCTGCTCGACAAGCCCCACACCTTTTAGCAAACCCGCCGCGGCGATAATGGGAATAGACAGTAAAAAGGAAAACCGCGCCGCAGCGCTGCGCGATAATCCCAACAACAGACCTGCGGTCATGGTAACACCGGAACGGGACACGCCGGGTATGGGCGCAAATGCCTGGGCCAGACCGATCAACATTGCCAGAGAAAATGTTAAGGGCTTCGCGGAATTATTGCCTGCGTTTTTGTCTGCAATACCCAGAAAAATACCAAATACCAGGGTTGTGGTACCGATGACCAGAACATGGCGGAAATGAGCTTCGATAAAATCCCCAGCGAACAAACCCACCAAGCCCGCAGGCACCGTGGCCGCCAGCAGATACCACACTAAACGGCTGTCATCGCTGCTGCCCCTGCCCGCCAGAGAAGCAAACCAAGCGCGCGCCATATCGATTAAATCCTGGCGATAATAAATCAGTACCGCCAGCAGCGTGCCCACGTGCACGGCGACATCAAAAGCCAGACCTTGATCCGGCCAATCGAGTAACAAACTCGGTATTACCAAGTGGGCAGAACTGGAAATTGGCAGGAACTCGGTGAGCCCCTGGATAAACGCCAGCAGCAATGCCTGAAACATATCGATCATGACACTTGCTTTCCTTGCTGAGGCAGTTTTTTCCAGGACACTTCATTGCGCACATAACGGGGCAGGATTTGTGTGGCCGACAAAATGTCACCGTATTGTAAACGGTTTTTCGCCAAATCCAGCATCGCCTGTGCCTCGGGGCGTACATCGTCGCAGATCTGCCAGCCCCGTTCATCCGCCACCTCTTTAAGACCGGCAATATCCGCCAAACCAGTACCCAGTAGCAGGGTGCCGGCGGGCATCTGCGCACAGCGCTTGGCAAGCTCCTCGACACTACAGACAAATGGCTCACCCACTTCCTGAGCCAGGCCGTCTGGAAAATTCACCACCGCGCCGTACACTTCTTTTAAGCGCGCATCAATTAGCGATAACACTGGGCTGGCACCGTCAACCAGACCCATATTCAGTGCCGTCTGGGCCTGCAGAGCCAGGGTAGAAACCGCCACCGCGGGTAAATCGTGCGCATAAGCCAAACCCTGCGCCACGCTCGCGCCAATGCGCAACCCGGTAAAGGATCCTGGACCACTGCTGTAGGCCACAGCGTCAATTCCCTGGGCACGTAAATCACCGTCGGGTAGCAGTTCCCGCAGCATAACAAACAGGCGCTGACTGTGTTGGCGCGGAGTGTGTTCCACACAACAGCGCACCTTGTCGTTAATCAACGTGGCCGCAGAACAGGAATCACCCGCCGTATCAAGCGCTAAAATATTTTGCATAGTGATACCGAAAAAATAGCTCGCGGCTATTGTAGCGCGCCGATCACGCTCCACAAAGCAAGCATGGCACGCTTGTCACATTAATTCCTAAAAAAGGCCGGGGAATAACGAGCAGCTCCTATATCGACAAAATTACCAAAAAAACGGCGATGTACTTATCACGTACATCGCCGCCGTCAGAGAGACATGCTCGTCAATTAGCTGCTGGTTTTCGCCTTGGGTGGACGACCGCGGCGTTTCGGCGCTGCGGCTGTTTCTGCCTTAGGCGGACGGCCACGACGCTTGGGCGCTGGCGCCGCTGCTTCAGTCGCTGCTGCCTTGGGTGGACGGCCGCGACGCCTGGGCGCTGGCGCTGCTGCTTCAGCCGCTGCTGCCTTGGGTGGACGGCCGCGACGCTTAGGTGCTGGTTCCGCTGCTTTGGTCGCCGCTGCTTTGGGTGGACGACCGCGACGCTTGGGTGCCTCCTCGGTTGCTGCCTTAGGTGGGCGACCGCGACGCTTAGGAGCGGTAGTGGTGGCTGCCGCCGCTTTCGGCGGACGACCGCGACGCTTGGCGCCGGCCTTCGCGGTTTTTCCCGAGAGCTTATCTTCAACCGCCTTATCAAGCGCCTCGATACGCGCCTGGGCTTTTTTCTCTACGGCTTTAAACTGTTTTTCGAGGCGCGCTTCGGCAGCTTTCAACTTCTTGGCATCGGCGCGGGCACGACGTTTGCTCCAAGCCTCGGCATGTTTAGCAAGGGCGCGTATCTTGCTCAGCTCTGCTTTGGCCGCCAGCTCTGCTTTGCGCTCCAGCAATTTCTCTTGTAGACGAAGGCGCGTTGCTTCGACACGAGCCTCCAATGTGGCTTTTTCCAACTGTATTTTCGCAGCCTGGGCTTTTTGACGAACACCTTTTACCCGCTCCTCAACAGTGGCCATCGCATTGCGAGCAGCCTCTAAAGCGCGCTTATCCATCGCTTTTTGCGTGGCACGCGCCTTGTCGCGAGCCGCTACTACTTTGTCTTTAGCCTTGGCGAGCTTCTCGGCTTCCTTCGCCACTGCTGCCTGGGCTTTTTCAAGCGCAGCATTGGCACGAGTTACTACGGCAGACTGAGCCGTTTCAAGTGCGGACTTTCTGGTGGCTACTTTGCGCTTAGCCTGGGGTTTTTTTACCGCCTTCTTCGCGGTTGTACGCGTTTTTTTAGCAGCAGTCGGCATACTCTTTATCTCCATGTACAGATTTATTGGGTTACCACGAAAAGAAAATACCAACATATTTCAATAGATACAATACGAAACACGAAAACTTTCAAACTATTTTGTTAAACAGAAGCATTTTTTACAGTTTCGTCACCCATAAATCGAATTTTTATTTTAATACAAATCCTCTTGGACTTAAGTCGCACAAAAACGGCATTCCCAAACCATACCGCATTGCGACAGGCAAAAAGAAATTCAAATTCACGGGCAATGTAAAAGCCTTTCTCGACATCCTGCCAACTGCAGGCAAAAAAAAGCCCGCAGGAGATAACTCCAGCGGGCGCGTTAGCGAGGTTCGCCTGTTATGACAAAGCGCTAAACACCTGATCGCGAATATCCTCCATGCTGCCCGTACCCGCGACACTATGGTATTTCGGGACATTGTCACCCTGCATATTTTGATAAAATGCTACCAGCGGCGCAGTTTGATCGTGATAGACCTCAAGACGTTTGCGTACGGTTTCTTCTTTATCGTCGTCACGCTGCACCAGCGCTTCGCCTGTTTCGTCATCCACACCATCCTCTTTGGGTGGATTAAAGGTCACGTGATATACACGACCAGAGCCCGGATGCACCCGGCGACCACTTAAACGGGAGACAATTTCCTCGTCATCCACCGCAATTTCCACCACATGATCGATAGCCACACCCGCGTCAATCATCGCCTGAGCCTGGGGAATAGTGCGCGGAAAACCGTCGAATAAAAAACCATTGGCACAATCGTCTTCTGTAATGCGCTCCTTCACCAAACCGATGATGATATCATCGGAAACCAAACCACCGGCATCCATCACCGCTTTGGCCTTCTTACCCAGTTCGGTACCCGCTTTTACTGCTGCACGCAGCATATCGCCGGTGGAAATCTGGGGAATGCCGTATTTCTCAGTAATAAACGCTGCCTGAGTACCCTTGCCCGCCCCTGGCGCGCCCAACAAAATTAATCGCATGTTTTCGTCCTTTTTTTCACTGTGTAAAATCAAATTGTAGCGACAACAACAAAACCTAGCGAACGCACAGATACTCTGCCGCCGCCTGCCAAAACTGCTTCACACCATACTCTTACCCACTGGCGGACACAAGCCCCGCAGCACTTGAGTAATCAGCGCCCACGCTCGGCTTTAACGCGCTGCCATAGCATTTCCAAAACCTCGTCACTTTGCTGGTGCATGGCACGCCCCTGTTCATTAAGCGACTCATCGACCCGATTAAAACGGTCTTGAAACTTGCGCGACGCGCCGCGCAATAGCGTTTCCGCATCGAGTTCCAAATGCCGCGCCATATTCACGCAGCTAAACAACAGATCGCCCAATTCCTCGCTCTGCTGTCGTGTGTCACCCGCTGCCAGTGCCTGTGTAAACTCCGCTAATTCTTCCTCCAGTTTTTCAAGCACGGCCTGGGGTGAACGCCAATCCATGCCCGCGCGCGCGGCCCGTTTTTGGATTTTTTGGGCCTGCGAAAGCGCGGGCAGGCCCGTCGGCACATCATCAAACACCCCTGCCTGCGCGCGTTGTTCGCGCTCGCTTTGTTTTATCGTCTCCCAACTGTCTTTTACAGCCGCCACGGCTGTTTTATCGCTGACGATACCCTCTAACTCACCGTCCGCAAACACATGCGGGTGCCGACGAATTAACTTGCGCACCAAACCGTCGACCACTGTGGGAAAATCAAACAAGCCCCGCTCACTGCCAAGGCGAGAATAAAATACCACCTGAAACAAAACATCGCCCAGCTCATCGGCAACATGGGCAAAATCACCGCGCTCTATGGCATCGGCCAACTCGTAGCACTCCTCTATCGTGGAGGGCACGATGGTGTGAAAATCCTGTGCTAAATCCCACGGGCAGCCGTGCTCGGGGTCGCGTAATCGCTCCATTAAGCGCAGCAAATCATGCACACTGTATAAATCGGCGTCAGTCATGCTTTTGCGCCACCCTTTTTACCGAGTGAATATTGGGAAGCTGGCTCAGACGATCCATCAAGCGCGACAATAAGGCCAGGGTCGCCACTTCCAGATCCACTTCCATTCGCACAGTGTAATCTTTTTTGTTGGACTTGCTCTGCAGGGACAAAACATTGACATGCATCGCGGTGAATAAGGTACCGACATCGCGCAACAAACCCTGACGATCATAGGCTTCAAGCACCAAGGTCACTTCATAGGTGTCGCACTGACTATCGCTCCACTTCACCTCAACAATACGGTTGGCCTGATTTTTTTTGAGTTTGTTCAACTTGGCGCAATCTGCGCGGTGGATACTGACGCCACGACTTTGGGTAATAAAACCAGTAATCTCATCCCCCGGCACGGGCTTACAGCAACCGGCCATATGGGTCAGCAGATTCTCAACCCCCATTACCTGCACATGAGACTTGGCCCCAACACTGCTACTGGTTCGCAAATGCGGCACCAGTGGCACACCCTGCTCTTTTTGCAACAGGCTTTGCGTGGCGTTCATTACCTGTTCAGCGGTCACATCACCCGCTCCGGCGGCAGCGTACATTTCTTCAACCGACTGGAACCCCAATTTACGCGCCACGCGCTGATAGTCGATGCTGGTTAGATCAAGGCGTTTAAACTCGCGCTCCAAATAACGTCTGCCCGCATCGACATTGACCTGGCGAGCCTGGGACCTGAACCACTGCTGAACTTTGGCACGCGCCCGTGAGGTGCATAAATAGCCCGATTCCGCCCGCAGCCAATCGCGCTTGGGATGGCCCTTTTTCGAGGTCAATATTTCCACGCGATCAGAGGTTTTTAAATGATAGGTCAGGGGCACAATCACCCCGTTCACCTTCGCACCGCGACAGGTGTGACCGACTTCCGTGTGAATATGGTAGGCAAAATCCAGCGGCGTTGCGCCCTGAGCGAGATTGACGACATCCCCCTGCGGGGTGAACACATAAACCCGATCCTGAACCACATCCAGACTAAAATGCTCGGCCATATCGCTGGTAATGCCGGTTTCTTCATGAAAATCCAGAACCTGACGCAACCAGGCAACTTTTTCTTCGTAGCTGCTACCCAGAGCATGGCCGGAATCAGTGCCCTTGTAGCGCCAATGGGCACAAACACCCAGCTCCGCCTCCTCGTGCATATCAGCGGTGCGAATCTGCACCTCAATGATCTTGCCCTCGGGGCCAATCACCGCCGTGTGCAGCGAGCGGTAACCGTTTTCCTTAGGGTTGGCGATATAATCATCAAATTCCTGGGGAATATTGCGCCACAGGCCGTGAATCAGCCCCAGGGTGGCGTAACAGTCGCGAATACTGGGCACAATGATACGAAACGCGCGCACATCGTAGACCTGCGAAAACCCAATACCTTTGCGCTGCATTTTCCGCCAGATACTGTAAATGTGTTTCGCGCGACCACTGATTTGCGCCCCGCACACGCCGCCGCTGGTCAATACCTGCTCAAGCTGATTGCTGACGCGTTTGATAAAATCATCGCGCTCCAGTCTTTTTTCATCCAGCAAACGAGCGAGTTTTTTATAGGCGTCGGGGTAAATGTAGCGAAAGCTCAGGTCTTCCAGCTCCCATTTTAGATGACCGATACCTAAACGCTGGGCCAGGGGTGCATAAATATCAAAAACCTCCTGCGCCACGTGTTCGCGCGCATCGGGGTCGTTTTTTACCGCGCGAATGGCCAGAGTACGTTCGGCCAGTTTAATCAGGGCCACACGCACATCGTCCACCATCGATACCAGCATTTGGCGGATATTGTCCTGCTGACTCTCCGCCTGTCCCAATACCGGCCGATCGCGATAGGTACGCAGCTCACTGATGGTAGCCATTTTTAACACACCCTCAAGCAAGTGCGCCGGCGCATCGCCAAATTGCTCGCGCACATCGTCAAGGGTTAAACGCTGCTCGCGCACCGCGCGATACATCATCCCCGCCAACAAGCAGTCAATGCCTACATGCAATTCTGCCAGCACATAGCTGATATCCAGGCCATAACTGACACAATTGCCCTGATCGCCCCAGTCTGTGCATACAATCGCAGTATTCTGGCAAGCCTGATAAAGCAGTGTTACGGCCCGCTGTAACAGTTCGCTATCACTGTCGCTTAAGGGAATGGGGAACCGCGCCAGCCAGGTGTCTATATCTGCCTTACCCTGGGCATCCAAGGCGTGTTCCGCGCGAACCTTAACCATGCTGCACTCCGCTAGTTTTCAAACACGCCAGTGGACAGGTAGCGGTCACCGCGATCACAAATAATGGCCACAATCACCGCATCGCTCACCTGCGCAGCAACGCGCAGCGCCCCGGCGACCGCACCACCGGAGCTAACCCCGCAAAATATGCCTTCCACAGACGCCAGTTTACGCATGGTTTGTTCCGATTCTGTAAGGCTGATATCCAGCACGCGATCAACCCTCGACGCATCGTAAATACTCGGCAGGTAAGCCTCGGGCCAGCGGCGAATACCGGGAATGGAGGAACCTTCTTCCGGCTGCAAGCCAATAATCTGGATGTTTTCGTTTTGTGATTTTAAATACTTAGAGCACCCCATAATCGTGCCCGTTGTACCCATCGAGCTGATGAAATGGGTCATTGTACCGTCAGTCTGCTGCCACAATTCAGCGCCGGTACCAGTTTCATGCGCTTTGGGGTTGTCTGCATTGGCAAACTGATCCAGTACTCTGCCCTCACCGCGCGCCTGCATGGCCAGCGCTAAGTCCCGCGCACCTTCCATACCCTCCTCCGCAGTCACTTCAATTAACTGTGCACCGTAAGCGCCCATCGCCTGTTTGCGCTCGGCGCTCATATGCTCTGGCATGATTAATTTCAACTGGTAACCGCGAATGGCGCAGGCCATTGCCAAGGCGATGCCGGTGTTCCCGCTGGTCGCTTCAATCAAGGCATCGCCCGGCCGAATGTCGCCGCGCAGCTCGGCCTGAGCAATCATATTCATCGCCGCCCGATCTTTCACTGAGCCCGCCGGGTTATTGCCTTCGAGCTTCAGCAAAATAGTATTGTTATTACCCTGCCCTAAACGCTGCAACCGCACGAGAGGGGTGTTACCAATACAGGCTTCTATGGTTGGGTAGTATTTCATGAGAATCCTTGAGATGTCTTTGTGTCAGGAAGTGAACCGTAGTATACAACGGTTGTGCGACAATTAAGTTAACACTGCAAATGCGACAACGTAGTCGCGCTCATCACTTAAACTCAACTGTACCACCGTGCCGCCTTTTTTTGCCGCGACTTTTTTTGCAGTCATGCTTAGTACTACCTGCGGCGCGCCAAGTGCATCGTGAATAATGTGCATATCCTGCCAACTGAGGTGCTCGCCAATACCTGTGCCCAAAGCCTTGGCAACAGCTTCCTTGGCGGCAAAGCGTTTGGCGAGAAACGCCGCTTTTGTGGTGCTGTTTTCAAATTTTGGCAGCTCCTTGGGATGCAGCACCCGTTTGGCAAAACGCTCGCCGTGACGCGCCAGCGCTTGTTCGATACGCGCTATACGCAAAATATCCGTGCCGATACCTCTCATGAACGACCACTCCTGGCTGTGCGGAATAATTCACGGCTGTACAGTGGTTTTGGCCCCAGGTGCGCTGCAAGCAATTCACGCATCAGGCGTTTTTCCACCTTTTCAAGCTGTGGATCTTCAACGCCCTCAGCAATTGCCAACAACGCTGCACCACGGTAAACCGCTTGCGCAGTGCTCGATTTTTTGGCTGCCACCATGCCATATTCTTGAGAATAACAGTATTCACCGTGTTCGCTGATCGCATCGCCGCTGTAACCGTCACAGGATAAATCCACTCCATAGCCAAGCTCGGCCAGCAGCGCCCACTCAAAAGCACGTAAAGTTTTTGCCAGCGGCGCAGCACTGGCCAGGCACTCCAGAGTTTCACTGTATTTCCGAAACACCGAGCCGCAGGCATCGTCCTGTTGCAATAAACGGATCAATAATTCGTTGAGATACATGGCGCTGTACAAGCGTTCGCCCTGGAAGCGCATGGCAGTTTGCTGCGCCTCGGCATCGATCAGTGTTTTTAAGCCGTGGCGACCCTTGTAACTCAACAATAATGGCGTAAAAGGTTGTAAGACCGAGGCCAGACTATCGCCGCGCCGCTTGGGGCGACGCGCACCCCTGGCGACCAAAGACACCCGGCCATATTCCAGAGTCAACACATCCACCAGCGAGCTGCTGTCGCGATAGGCTCTACTGTGCAAAACCCAGGCCGGTTGCAGCAAAACCTGCATATCAACTGTCGTCGTAACCGAGACTGCGCAAGGCGCGCTCATCATCCGACCAGCCGGATTTCACTTTGATCCACAACTTCAGCATGACTTTGCTGTCAAACAGACGCTGCATATCCTTGCGCGCTTCAATGCCAATACTGCGCAAGCGTTCACCGCCTTTGCCAATCAGAATTTTTTTCTGCCCCTGACGCTCAACTAAAATCAAGGCAGAGATGTGTAAGACCGTACCCTCCTGAGAAAATTCCTCAATTTCTACCGTCGTGGCATAGGGAAGCTCATCACCTAACTGACGCATAATTTTTTCGCGCACAATTTCCGCCGCCAAAAACCGCTGGCTTCTGTCTGTGATTTGATCTTCATCGAAAAAATGCGGCGAATCTGGCAGACGTTCACAAATAAGCCGTTCCAGCGCATCGGTTTGCTGATTGCGCAACGCCGACAGGGGCACAATTGCAGCGAAATCGGCTTTACTGTTCAGTGCCTCCAAATGCGGTAGCAAAGCGTTTTTATCGGTGAGCAGATCCACTTTGTTAACGGCCAAAATCACTGGCACAGACAAATGCGATACCGCGCGTAACACGGCCTGGTCTTCGTCGGTCCAGGCGGTGCGATCCACCACCATTACGATCACATCCACGTCTTTCATCGCGGCACTGGCGGCGCGGTTCATATAGCGATTAATAGCTTTGTCAGCTGCTTTGTGAAGACCCGGCGTATCGACAAAAATTATTTGGGTATCGCCTTCGGTTTTTATCCCCAGGACCTGATGGCGCGTGGTTTGCGGTTTCCGTGAGGTAATGCTGATCTTTTGACCCAACAGGTGATTAAGCAGGGTGGACTTACCCACATTGGGACGCCCCACAATCGCCACATACCCGCAGCGTTTGGCGCTGTTGTCAGTCATGTTCAAGCTCTGCTAACACCAGGGCCGCGGCCTGCTGTTCAGCCTTGCGACGGCTGCTGCCCCTGCCGCTTGCCACAATGCGCCCACCGCTGATACTGCACCGCACTTCAAATTGCTGGGCGTGATCTTCCCCGCTGACGTTGAGCAGTTCATAGTTGGGTAAGGCCTTTTTCCTGCCCTGAAGAAATTCCTGCAAGCGCGTTTTCGCATCTTTATTGTCTTTATTTTCAATGGCATTGAGACGTGATTTAAACCAAGCCAGCACAATTTTTTGGGTAGTTGTGTAATCGCTGTCCAATAACACTGCGCCGATAATCGCCTCCAGGGCATCGGCTAAAATTGAGCTGCGCCGGTGACCGCCGCTGCGGCGCTCCCCCGCTCCCAGGATCAAATACTCACCGACATTCAGCTCCTGGGCGATTTGCGCCAGCGTATCACCGTTGACCAGATTGGAGCGCATTCGGCTCATGTTGCCCTCGCTGGTGCCGTGAAAGCGACGGAACAAGGCCTCCGCAATAATCTGGTTTACCACCGAATCACCCAGAAACTCCAGGCGCTCATTGTTTTTTGCGCCCGCGCTGCGATGGGTCAGCGCAAGCTCCAACAAGTCCGGCTTATCAAAGGTGTAATCGAGCTTTTTTTGTAAACGGGCCAGATCGCTCATGATTTACAGAATTCAGTTGCCCACGGTGTATTGAAGATCGTCAAACACCATGACCGCATCAATGTTAAACATAATATGCACCCGCGATTCGTAGTTGGCGTTGACATGAAGCCTACCATCTTTACGCGATAACACCACGTCACTGGCCTTCATACCATCGATACGGTTGGTATCAAACGCCCTGGAAATACGTTTGCGCATGGCCGCGGTGGAATTGTTCTCCGCGTCCGGGCTATTGACAATATCCTCCATCACTTTGCGAATCGTCATATGCTCCATATAAGACGGCGCCATAGCGAGCCCCGCTACCACAAAAAAGCCAATCATAATGGCAATGACTGCGATACCGAGAAAAGACATACCCGCCTGTTGTTTTACTGTTTTCATTATTTGACTCCGTGTTACTTTACTACGTATTAATCAATACTGCCCACGCGATCAAAACTGGGAAGACTGAACAGGGAATCCCAGTGCATCCAGATCGCAAAAGCTTTGCCGACAATATCTTTCTCCGGAACCTGCCCCCAGGCGCGGCTATCCAGACTATTGTCTCTATTGTCACCCATCATAAAGTAATGACCGGGTTTTACCACCACCGAAAAATCACCCGATGGTTTGTGCACAGCGCTCTGCACCAGGTGATTGGTCTCTCCCAACTGTTCCAACGAAAGCTGATACGATACCCTGCCCTCTGGAATAACCGCCAGTTTCTCGGTCGGCACCATTTCCTGATTGACATACAACTGCTTGTTGCGATACGTCACCACATCACCGGGCAGACCGATAACGCGCTTGATGTAATACTGCTTGTTCTTGTGGGGCGGATAAAACACCATCACATCCCCACGCTGGGGCTCGCTCCAATCAAAAACTTTAGTGCGAACTACGGGCAAGCGCACACCATATTTGTACTTATTAACCAAAATGTAGTCGCCAACCTGCAGGGTGGGCACCATAGACGCGGATGGAATTTGAAAAGGCTCGACCAGAAACGCACGCAGGACAAAGATCACCAAAAAGATGGGAAAAAACGAACGCGCATACTCCACCACCACCGGTTCGTCGTCATGCGCTGTCGCCTCTGGCTGTTGCTGCTGTGCGGCGCGCCTGCGCGGGGCAAACCAGAAGTGATCTGCGGCCCAAATCAAGCCGCTTCCGACCACCAGCACCAGCAAAATCAGTGAAAAATCAAGATTCATAATACTCTCTGTTACCGCTGTTTTAACTGCGGGAATTATCCGTCTACCTTAAGAACCGCCAAAAACGCCGACTGGGGAATTTCCACACTGCCCACTTGTTTCATGCGTTTTTTACCGGCTTTTTGTTTTTCGAGCAATTTTTTCTTACGCGTCACGTCACCGCCGTAACACTTCGCGGTGACATTTTTGCGCAGCGCCTTCACGGTTTGTCTGGCGACAATTTTGCCCCCTACCGCCGCCTGAATAGCCACATCGAACATCTGCCGGGGAATCAGCTCTTTCATTTTCTCTGTCAATGCACGACCGCGGTATTGCAGTTGATCGCGATGCACAATCACCGCCAGGGCGTCGACCCGATCACCGTTAATCAATACATCAAGGCGAGCAAGGTTGGCCGCTTCAAAGCGTTCAAAACTGTAGTCGAGCGAGGCATAACCGCGGCTGACCGACTTTAAGCGGTCGAAGAAATCCAGCACCACTTCTGCCATGGGTATGTCGTAAGTCAGGGCAACCTGCGAACCCATAAACTGCATATCGATCTGCACCCCGCGTTTTTCCACACACAGGGTGATGACATTGCCGAGGTGCTCCTGTGGCACGAGAATGTTGGCCCTTGCGATGGGCTCGCGCATTTCTTCAATATCGCCCACATCGGGCAGGGACGACGGGTTATCCACCGAAATCACCTCGCCGTTTTTGGTAACTACCTGATAGATAACCGTGGGCGCGGTGGTGATAAGATCGAGATCGTATTCCCGCTCCAAACGCTCCTGAATAATCTCCATATGGAGCATACCCAGAAAGCCGCAGCGAAAACCAAAGCCCAGTGCATCGGACGTCTCTGGCTCATAAAACAGCGAGGCGTCGTTGAGGGTGAGCTTGCCAAGGGCATCGCGAAAATCTTCGTAATCATCAGAGGAAATCGTGAAAATACCCGCATAGACCTGCGGCTTCACTTTCTGAAAACCCGGCAAAGCAGGCACTTGATGTGCACCGGCGTGAATAATGGTATCGCCCACCGGCGCGCCGTGAATATCTTTAATACCCGCGACCACAAACCCCACTTCACCCGCTTTTAATTCACCGGTCTCATGGCGTTTAGGTGTAAAGATACCGACGCTATCGACCTGATGCGCCTTGCCGGTGCTTTTGGCGAGGATTTTATCGCGCTTGCGCAATACACCCTGTTTGACCCGCACCAGCGAGACCACGCCCAGGTAGTTGTCAAACCAGGAATCAATAATCAGCGCCTGCAGCGGCGCGTCGCGATCACCCTCGGGCGGCGGGATGCGCCCAACCAGATATTCCAGGGCATCTTCAATACCCATGCCCGACTTGGCACTTACGCGGCAGGCCTCTGTGGCATCGATACCGATAATGTTTTCAATTTCTTCGGCTACGCGATCCGGGTCAGCCTGGGGTAAGTCCATCTTGTTGAGAATGGGCAAAACCTCAAGCCCCTGCTCAATCGCGGTATAGCAATTCGCCACCGATTGCGCTTCCACACCCTGCCCGGCGTCAACGACCAAAAGCGCACCTTCACAGGCGGCAAGCGACCGCGATACTTCGTAGGAAAAATCCACGTGGCCAGGAGTGTCGATAAAGTTGAGCTGGTAGACCTCGCCGTCTTTGGCCTTGTAATCCAGGGTTACACTCTGGGCTTTGATGGTGATACCGCGTTCGCGCTCAATATCCATGGAATCGAGCACCTGCTCGTCCATTTCCCGATCACTTAGCCCGCCACAGTATTGAATAAACCGATCCGCCAGGGTCGATTTACCATGATCAATATGGGCGATAATGGAAAAATTTCGAATATGACTGAGTTCGCTCACTCGCACTACTCACGAAAAAGCCCCCTCTGCTACCGAGCCTCAATGACCGATGCAAAAAGGGCAAGTATAAAAGAGCGCGATTGTACCGTATTCGTACTCATCGCGCTATGCTGCGAGTGGAGACCTTACTCTTTCACCGTGATACCGATAAACAGGGGATTGCCGCGGCGCACTAGACGCATGGGCACGGACTCGCCGGCCTTGAGCTTCTTCGCCGCGGCGGTGAATTCTTTAGCGGAACGAATCCGTTTGAACGCCAGCATGGTAATCACATCGCCCTTCACGATACCAGCCCTCGCCGCAGCGGAACCCGGGGTCACCTCCCGCACCAACACACCATCGCTCAGATTCCACTGCTGCAACACCGGCTCCGGTGCGGTCTCAACCACCAGACCCAAACGACCTCCGCGCGTTTTACCGTGTTTACCCATCGAGGTAATCGTGTCGCCGTCACCGCCAAGCCCGCCAACTTTGACTTTCAAGGTGCGTTTTTTACCCTTGCGCACCAGTTCTACCGACGCCAGCGTATCAGGTGCCAGCAAACCGACAATATGGGGCAGATCTGCTGATGTTTCTATTTCTGCACCATCGAAGGAGACAATCACGTCGCCGCTCTCAATACCCGCTTTTTCGGCGGGACTGCCGGGCATGACCTGCGCCACCAGGGCACCGTGAGGCCGCTTCAGACCAAAAGACTGCGCCAGCGCTTTGTCGACATTTTGAATGCTCACCCCCAACCAGCCGCGGGTGACATGGCCGCGAGATTTCAGTTGCTCCACCACATTGCGTACCACCGATACGGGAATGGCAAAGGACAAACCAATACTGCCCCCACTGCGGGTGTAGATCTGGCTGTTTACACCCACCACTTCGCCGTCCAAATTGAACAGGGGGCCACCGGAATTACCAGGGTTAATCGCCACGTCGGTTTGAATGAATGGCACGTAGTTATCGTTACTCGCCGTTGGCAGGCTGCGCCCCATTGCGCTGACGATGCCAGCGGTAACGGAATAGTCCAAACCGAAGGGTGAGCCAATCGCCAGCACCCACTCACCGACTTTCAAATCGTCATTTTTCGCCATTTTAAGCGTGGGCAAACCCTTGGCTTTGATTTTTAACAGGGCCAGATCCGAGCGCTCATCGGCACCGATAATATCGGCGTCCAGTTCACGGCGATCACTGAGACGCACCACTACTTTTTCGGCGCCATCGACCACATGATTATTGGTAACGATATAGCCGTCACTGGAAATAATAAACCCGGACCCCATCGCCATAGGGTTACGCCCGCCCTGGGGTGGCACACCGCGAAACTCAAAAAAGCGACGCAGGTATTCGGGAATTTCCTGCAAGCGATCCGCTGCGTCCTGGGCGCGCCCGCGCTCCACAATAATTTTCACCACCGCAGGTGAACTGTCTTCCACGATTTCAGTAAAATCCGGCAGTGAGCCAATCGCCTTGGCCGAAGCGCCAGCGAGCAATAAATAAAAAACAATAAAAGGTATTAACAAACGATGCTTCACGTTCATAGTTCTCTCTCGTTTAACAATATACAAACGCGGGTGTCACCCGCCACTGACTGTGACAACGGCCGGCGCATCTTGTTCACTGTGATACGCCACTGGTGTGTAAGATCGACGAGCACCTGCAGCAAAGCGGCGCAGTATCAAAAAGCCTGCGCCAAGCCCCACAAAGGCTGCTAGCACAACCCAAAACGTCGGGAGTTGCAGCAGCCCACCGGCAAACAGTGTCGCACTCAACATCATCAACAGGGGGAACAAATAGGTCAGCAGGGAGGCGCGCAATAACACGGATTCAGGCAGTTCCAAACGCACTACATCGCCAGCTTTGAACAGCTCACCATCGGCGGCAAAAACCTGTAAACGGTGAGCCTGGCCGTCGCGCAAACTATCCAGCATGCCGTGACCACAGGCTTTGCGTGCACTACAGGCACCGCAGGTCGATTGACGGCGGGTTTGCACCCAAAGGGTATCGCCGTCCACATCGGTGACAATTGCAATTTCAATTAACATGGCACAACGTTAAGGACGTAACACTGCATCAGCGACCATGCGCGCGGTGTTAACGGGCACATCACCAACTACTGTGACCAACACCGCCTGGTTCGCGTGCATCACTCCGCGTGTGTAAGAGACAGTGCCACCCAGGCGCACCACGCCTTCACCGGCGACAATAGGCTCGTCGACCAGTTCGCGAAAAACTGAAAACACCGACAGGCCATCGGTGTAGGTCAGGCGCTGCAGCGGATTGCGGGTATCGGTCAAGACGAACCCCTCTGGCAGCCATTTCGGCGCCCACACGGGGACTACCGGCATACCGACGACTTCGTCAGCTGCGACCTGCGCGGCTGTAGGCACTTCGACCTCGATGCCGGCAAGCGGCGCGCTGTATTCGATACGGGCAAACTGAAAGCGCTCCAGAGTCTTGCCCTGGGGCGAGATAATCTGCGCCTTTAATAACAGGCCGGTGTGCTTATCCAGCGCCATCAGATAACCGTAGCGATACACATCGCGAGGCTTGAGATAGAGATGCACGGTGTCTTGACCAGCGACCGGCTGCCCCTCTGAAAGGGAGAGGCTGTAGTACCTGGCGACACCGCAACCGCCTGCTCCACCTTCCGCCTGAGCACCATAGCGCAGTAACTGCTGACCGGGGTGCATACCCTTTACGGAATGCTCAATACTTTGCGCGGAACCACCGCGATCGGTCAAGGCACTAATCAGTTCATTGGACGTCTGTCCACCGGCGCGATGGGCAACTTCAATCACCTGAATATCGTCACCGCGCTGAATACTCACTACACCCCGATAGCTGAGTTCATCCCAGGCGCGCGAGGTCTTATCAAGCCACGCCAAAGCCTTGCGACTGTCTTCATCGCAGTGCTGCGCCATCACCGACACGGGCAGCGCGGCGCAAATCATTATAAGTACAAATAAGGATCTCGTGAACACGGCCTTCCCTGCGCCAAAGCTTAAGACTACTGCTGCACTCGTTGTTGCGGCGACTGCTGTTGCTGTTGTCGCTGATCGAGCCAGTACGCGCGCGCATAGGGCACTAAACCCTGCGGGGTGTTAAGTGCGGACTGCTCGGCATGATTTCGAAAATAACGTTCAAGCTGACGCTCTGCCAGGAGCTGATATGCCTGCTGACTCGTTGGCTGGCGCTGCTGTGATACGGTCTGCCCGCCGAAGCTGGCCTGCATAGGCACGGCACCGGAACCGACCATACCCACCGCAGGCGCACTGCCGTTATTGACCAGCGCCGGTACTGTGTCACCACCAGATAACTGCTGACCACCCACCACAACCACGGCGGCAACAGAGGCGGCGACTGCAAAACTGGTCAAGGGACGTAACAGAGCACCAACTCGGGACTGCTTGCCCGTACTTTGAGCTTCATCCCTTTTCTTGGAATGTGCAGACGTGACAGTCGATGCAGCACTGCTGCTGGCCACAACGGGTTCTCCATCAATAGCGCCGCGCACCTTAGCGGCAAAATCCAAAGGCACTTGCCCAATGCCGCCGGCTTCGCCACCCAGTGCCGCACGCCCAAGGTGATACCGCGACCAAGTGTCGCGCAATTGCTCGCAGTCACTGTTTGCTAAAATGCGAGCCACTTCCAACTCGGTAGCTTCGCCGTCCATCAGGGCCGATAGCGATTCACGCAGATTATCGTTCATGCAAAGGCCTCCCAGAGCCTAAAATTCGCGGCCATCGCCGCACCTACTGTCTTGGTCAACGCACCAGGTACATTTGTTCCCGAATTTCCTTATCAATGACTTCCCGGGCGCGAAAGATACGTGACCGCACCGTACCCACGGGACACTCCATAATCGCGGCGATGTCCTCGTAGCTTAAACCGTCAAACTCACGCAGCGTCACCGCCGAGCGCAAATCCTCGGGGAGACCGGCAATAGCATTGTTTACAACGTGCTTGAGTTCTTCCCCAAACAACGCGTTTTCAGGGGTTTCAATATCGTGTAGCACACCGCCGCCATCGTAATACTCAGCGTCTTGCACATCCACATCGCTTCCCGGCGGTCGACGCAATTTGGCAGTAATATGGTTTTTCGCCGTGTTGATCGCAACCCGATACATCCAGGTATAGAACGCGCTGTCACCGCGAAACTTGGGCAGAGCTTTATAGGCTTTAATAAAAGCCTCCTGCGCCACATCCTGCACCTCATCCTGATCGCGAATATAACGACCGATCAAAGCGAAAATTTTGTGTTGGTATTTGAGCACCAGCAAATCAAAGGCGCGACTGTCGCCCTTTTGCACGCGCTCAACAAGCAGTTGATCGCTATCACTGTCATTGGAACTCATTGGCACACTCGACCGGTGCTGAGTTCTAGTTGATACCGCTGACTCATGATGTCTGCTGTTGTCCTTGTGCGAGCTTGAAAATAGGATGGTACTGCCCCCCGGGTCATTCTAACGGCTTACAATGTATGAACACCAGTGCATAGTGAAAGTTCCGTGGGGGTGCGATTTATCATCGCAAGCGGTGCCCGGTGCAGAGCGCACCGAGCTGAGGAGCACTGCAACTGTCTAAGAGATACCCAGTTCTTTGAGTAATTGCTCAGCGCTTAGATAGCCGGGAATCATCTTGCCGTTGCCCAGGATAATAGTAGGCGTGGCATTGACGCCCATGCCGCGACCGATTTCGAACTGGCGCTGTACGGGATTGCCCTCACAGACCTCTGGCGTTACTTGTTCTCTGTTTTTCAGCTTGGTCAGGGTGGCGGGTGCATCATCGGCACACCACGCCGTGGTGAGCAGGCGATAACCTTCCGAGCGCATACCGCCCCGTGGCCACGCCAGATAGCGCACTTCCACGCCGTTGGCGTTAAGCGCAGGCACTTCCCTGTGCAACTTGCGGCAATAGCCACAGGTCACATCGGTAAACACGGTAATTGACGCCTTTTTCACACCCTTGGCGGGATACACAATCATCTCCTGCTGCGGGATTCCCGCCAACACTTCGCGGCGCTCGGCTTCCCGGCGCAGCTCACTCAAATTGCTCAGCTCATCGCCTTGCACCGCAAACATATCGCCGGCAATAAAATGCCCGCCCGTTGCCGTGGCGAACACCACCAGACCATTGGCAAAACCCACTTCGTAGAGGCTTGGAATCGAGCTGTGCTTCACACTGCTGACCTTGAGCCCGATCTGAGGTTTGTGCAAGCGCTTGCTGATCGCGTCTACAATTGCCTTATCGGGAGCATTGGCGCTAACTGCACCTGCCAGAAACACCGCAGTGAGCACGGTCAAAAAATATTTCATCATTGTGTTAATCCTGTGTTTCAACTTGCCTGGCACATCATCACGGTTTCGGCATCGGGGGTATAGAGGAAGTTCCCGGAATTAATCCGGATATTCCACCAGTAAATGAAATTTTCAGAAAATTTCTTCTGGAAAGTGTTCACGTTAGCCCCGCAAGGGCGAGGCGCATGGACGCGCCCTATAAAAAAAGCGACCCAAAGGTCGCTTTTTTCTGCCGGGCCAGCCTTATTTAGCCAGCTTTTCTTTAATACGCGCCGCTTTACCAGAGAGTTCGCGCAAGTAGTACAGCTTGGCTTGACGCACATCGCCGCGACGTTTGACGGTGATGCTGTCTACCAGCGGGCTGTAGGTCTGGAAAGTACGCTCAACACCGACGCCATGGGAGATCTTACGCACGGTGAAGGCACTGTTGATACCGCGATTGCGCTTACCGATCACGATGCCTTCATAGGCCTGCAGACGCTCGCGAGTACCTTCCTTAACCTTGACCTGAACGACAACGGTGTCACCGGGGCCGAACTCGGGCAGTTCTTTGTCCATTTGCTCAGCGTTCAAAGCAGAGATGATTTTGTTGGCGCTCATGGTTTAGCTCCTATCTTTAGTTGAGTAGCTTCACAGCTAGTTTTACAAGTTTGTGTTTCACGGCGATAGCTCGCCAGTAATTCCTGTTCCAATGCCGACAGCTCGCGCTGTGCCAGCAAGTCCGGGCGCCGTTCCTCGGTTCGCCCTAAAGCCTGTTGCAAGCGCCACCGCCTGATGCGCTCGTGGTCGCCGCTTAATAACACCTCCGGCACCGCCATACCCTCATATACGTCGGGGCGGGTGTAGTGCGGACAGTCTAAAAGACCATTGGCGAAAGAGTCCTCCGCCGCCGACTGCTGATGCCCGAGCACGCCGGGACAGTGCCTAAGCACCGCATCGACCACCACCATGGCCGCCAATTCACCACCACTTAGCACATAATCGCCAATCGACAACTCTTCGTCGATGACGGTCTGCACGAGGCGTTCATCCACCCCTTCGTAGCGTCCGCAAACCAAAACCAGACCTGCCTCTGTGGACAGCGACCTGGCCTTGGCGTTATCCAGTCTCGCGCCCTGGGGTGAGAGATACACCACCTTAGGCACGCTCTCGCCAACGCTGGCACGAGCCTTGGCTTCATCTATGGCCTGGCGCAGCGGGTCGATTTTCATCAACATACCCGGGCCACCACCGTAGGGTCGGTCATCTACGGTGCGGTGTTTGTCGTGGGTGTAATCTCTGGGATTAACCACCGTCAAACTCGCCAGACCTTCGCGCATCGCTCGCCCGGTAACACCGTGCTCGGCGATGGCCGCAAACATCTCGGGGAACAGACTCACCATCGCTATGTGCATCGTGCCCCCTGTTTCTCACTTCTGCTTTAGCCCTGTGGCTAAAAATCCAGCGGCCAGTCTACCTCTATTACACCGCTGTCCACATCCACCCGCTTGACCACTGACTCCACAAGATACGGAATCAAGCGTTCGCGCTCATCAATGCTGTGCTCGTCGGGCGCGACCACCAGCACATCATTGGCGCCGGTTTCCAGCATTTGCTTAACAGTGCCCAAACGCACTTTCGCACCCCCTTCGGCCACATACCACACGGCCAGACCGATGAGCTGATGCCAGTAGTAATCGCCCTCATCGAGCGCTGGCAATTCGCTGGCGTTTACCACAACATCCAAACCCCGCAGGGTTTCCGCTGTGTTGCGGTCATCGACACCAACGATATGGGCAATCAAACCTTTGCCCTGGCTGCGACATTGATCGAACACCACAGCCTGCTGCCCTGCACGTGTTTTTAGCCGGCAATTCTGATAACTGCCAAAACGCTCGGGCGGATCGGTAAAAGAGCGTACTTTTACCCACCCTTTGATGCCGTAGCAGCCACTGATGCGGCCAATACACAATACGGCATCGTTTGTCACGACCTTAGCCTGGATATTTCACCGGTAAATGGAATTTTCGGGAAAAAGGACAACGAAGGTTGCTCAAACATCATGAAAAGCGTAGCGGTAGCTACAGTTTGAATGATTTTGGGCAAGATTCGAAGTCATTTTTTTCGAAAAACCATTTAGGTACAAATTGCACATGTGTTTTCGCTGCTATTCATGGCATAACCTATTGATATTAAATAAATAATAGCAAATCAGCCGCCGTACTGGTGACATATCCGGGTTAAGCCGCAGCTTGTGCTTCGGCGTCCTTTACCAGCTTGGCAACGCGCTCGGACAGTTGCGCGCCCTGTTCCTGCCAGTAGGCGATGCGAGGCATATCAACGCGCAGGCGCTCTTCCTGGCCGCGAGCCTGCGGGTTAAAAAAGCCCACACGCTCGATAAAACGTCCGTTGCGGGACTTACGGCTGTCGGCAACCGTCAGATGATAAAAAGGACGCTTCTTGGAGCCGCCACGGGCAAGACGAATAGTGACCATATAATTCCTGTTCCCAGTTTCGCAAGTATGTTGAGTGTTCGCAAAATCGCTAAGTCATTGAGCAAGCAGGTAATTTCACCCTATCGCCCACAAAAAAACCGGCTGCTCGCCGGAAAGGTGGCGCATCATACGCCAAACAGCGGCAAAAGAAAAGCCCCCGCTGGCTTTTTTAAGCTGAAATTCCGGGGGCTTATCTCTACCTCAGGCACAACTCTCTCCCTCAAAGATAGGGCTGGCCTGTTCCATGTTTTCTTTCGCCCAATGGACGCATCGGGGGAAAAGACCGTAAAAAAAGAACGCCACTTAGCGAAACGGCAAACCACCGCCAGGAGGCATACCACCTGGAGGCATACCGCCACCGAGACCGCCAAGACCGCGCATCATCTTCGCCATGCCGCCGCCTTTCATCTTTTTCATCATCTTCTGCATCTGCTTATGCTGCTTAAGAAGACGGTTTAAGTCCTGCACAGAAGTGCCTGAGCCCCTTGTAATTCTACGCTTTCTTGAACCCTGAATCTGTTCGGGATTGCGGCGCTCATGGGGGGTCATGGAGTTGATCATCGCCTCCATGCGGGCGAACATTTTCAGATCCACATTGGACTGGGCAAGCTGGGCGGAGACATTGCCCATGCCCGGCAATTTATCGAGCATACCGGTGATGCCGCCCATATTGTTCATTTGCTGGAGCTGATCGCGAAAGTCCTCCAGGTCAAACTTCTGGCCTTTTTTGACTTTGCGGGCGAGCTTCTCCGCCTTTTGCTTATCGACCTTCTGCTCGGCCTCCTCGATCAGCGACATGACATCGCCCATGCCCAAAATGCGCGATGCCAGGCGATCGGGGTGGAAAGGGTCTAATGCGGTGGTTTTCTCACCCACACCCAAAAACTTGATCGGCTTACCGGTGATGGAGCGCACCGACAGCGCCGCACCGCCGCGGGTATCGGCATCGACCTTGGTGAGAATCACGCCGGTTAGCGGCAGCGCCTCACCGAAAGCTTTGGCGGTGTTGGCCGCGTCCTGACCCGTCATGGCGTCGACCACAAACAGGGTTTCCACCGGCTTGACCGCCGCATGCAGGTCGGCGATTTCACGCATCATCACCTCGTCCACAGCGAGGCGACCAGCGGTATCGACAATCAACACATCGCTGAATTTCACCTTGGCGTGAGCGATAGCGCCTTTGACAATATCAATCGGTTTTTGCTCGGCTGTGGAGGGGAAGAAATCCGCCTCCACTTCAGTGGCGAGGGTTTCCAACTGCTTGATCGCCGCCGGGCGATACACATCGGCAGACACCACCGTGACCTTTTTCTTTTCGCGCTCTTTTAAGTGGCGCGCAAGCTTGGCGACCGAGGTGGTTTTACCCGCACCCTGCAAGCCCGCCACCAACACCACCGCCGGGGGCTGCGTCGCGAGGTTTAGGGACTCGTTGGCCGACCCCATCACCGACTCCAGTTCGGCCTGCACGATTTTCAAGAAAGCCTGCCCAGGGCTCAAACTCGACAAAACCTCCTGGCCGAGGGCACGCTGCTTGACCGAATCGATGAAAGACTTCACCACCGGCAAGGCCACATCGGCTTCCAACAAGGCCATACGCACTTCGCGCAGGGTTTCCTGAATATTGTCTTCACTGAGGCGGGCTTTGCCGGAGATTCGGCGCAGGCTCTGGGACAAACGATCACTTAGGCTCTGGAACATCGTGCTCTCCATCGGGGGCTAGACTTGATTCTAGCAACACAAATCGGTAAAACGGGGGATTATACGCGACTCGGATCAATCTCCCAAACACATGCCTGCTGTAATCATCAGTCTTTTGACGGCGCTGCTGTACCTGGCCGCCACTGCATTGCAACTCATGCAAATTCGCAAGCATAAACGCGGCATGAATCGCTCTGCGCTGGCGCTGGGCGTTGTCGCCCTGCCCCTGCACGCCATTGTGGCCTGGCGCGGTGTTTATCGGGGCGACAGCTTTGACTTTGGACTGTTTAAGGTTGCCGCCCTGCTACTGCTGTTGGTACACGCGATCTTCCTGTTGAATGTCCTGCGCCGTCCACTCCAGAGTCAACTGACAATCATCTACCCACTGTGCGCGCTGGCGGTGCTGATCACCGCTTTCGGGCCGGACTACAACTATCGCTCGCCAACGCAATCCTACGGCTTACTCGCCCATATCAGCCTGTCTCTGGCGGCCTACGCCGTGCTCACGCTGGCAGCGGTGCAGGCAATTCTGGTCGCCCTGCAGGATTACCGCCTCAGACACCACCAGACGCGCGGGCTGGTGCAAACCCTGCCGCCGCTGCAACTGATGGAAACCATGCTGATGGAACTCATCGCGGTGGGCTTTATATTGCTGACCATCGCCATATTCAGCGGCGCGCTTTTTATCGAGGATATGTTTGCCCAGCACCTGATTCACAAAACCACCCTGACAGTACTGGCCTGGATGCTGTTTGCGGTGCTGCTCTGGGGACATCACAAGCTGGGTTGGCGCTCACAACTGGCGGCAAAATTGACCCTGGCAGGCTTCCTGGCCCTGGTGCTGGCTTTTTTCGGCAGCAAACTGGTACTTGAGCTGATTCTTGCGCGATAAAAAACCCGTTTTCGCCCTTGCCGAAAGGCGTTTTTTTCTTCAAGATATAAAATCAATCACTAATAAGGTAATCCCTGCTTGAACGAAGCACCGCTGGGTCTTTTGCTTACTATTCTCTTCGGCCTGATTTTAGTCTCGGGCTTTTTCTCCAGCTCGGAAACCGGCATGATGTCCCTGAACCGTTATCGGTTGAAGCATCTGCTAAAGACGGGGCACAGCGGCGCCGAACGCGCTGAAAAACTGCTCAAACGCCCCGACCGCCTGATTGGCCTGATTCTCATTGGCAACAACCTGGTCAACATTCTCGCTTCGGCCATCGCCACCGTGGTCGCAATCAGGTTGTGGGGAGACGCAGGCATCGCCATTGCGACCGTCGCCCTGACTATCATCATCCTGATTTTTGCGGAAATCACCCCCAAAACCATCGCCGCGCTGCACCCCGAAAAAGTGGCCTTTCCCTTTTCCGTCGTGCTGCTGCCGCTGATGACCATTATGTATCCGGCGGTGGTGTTTATTAACGGCATCACCAACGCGCTGCTGCGCCTGGCGGGTTTTAACCCCCATGCCGGCGCCGACGAACACGTCAGCGCCGAGGAGCTGCGGACCATCGTGACCGAATCCGGCCAGCTTATCCCCAAGCGCCACCGCGGGATGCTGTTAAATATTCTGGATCTGGAAGAGGTCAGCGTCGATGATGTTATGATCGGTCGCAATGATATTTACGGCCTGGATCTCAGCGAGCCCGATGAAGTGCTGATGCGCCGAATTCAGAACTGCACCTACACCCGCCTGCCGGTGTACGAAGAAGATATCAACAACCTTCAGGGCATATTTCATATGCGCAGCCTGAGCCGCGTGCTGGACAAACACGGGCTTGATCGCGAAGCATTAAGACGCGAAATGGATACGCCGTATTTCATCCCTGAAAGCATAAGACTGCACACCCAGCTCATGCATTTTCAGCGTAAAAAGCAGCGTCTTGCCATCATCGTTGATGAATACGGTGAAGTGCTTGGCCTGCTTGCACTGGAGGATATTTTAGAGGAAATCGTCGGCGAGTTTACCTCCAACATGGACGCCCCCGATGATGACATCGTCCCCCACAGCGATGGCAGCTACCACGTCACCGGCAGCACCGGTATCCGCGATGTCAACAAAGCGCTGGACTGGGAGCTGCCCACGGACGGCCCCAAATCCATCAGCGGCCTGATACTTGAGCATTTGGAATCCTTTCCCGACGGCGCCGTGTGCATCGACATCAACGGCTACCACCTGGAAACCATCAGTTTTGCCGGCAACGCTATCAAAACGGTGCGCATTAACAACACGACGTCCAAATAAAAAAACTTAAACTAACCGCAATAACCTGCTGTTTTTTAAGCAAAACACTCCGACCGACCTTGCGGCAGCGATGAAGCGCCAAGCCATCGCCGCCGCGCCACGGGTTCGGTTGTTTACAACACACCGCCGTCCTTGATACGGCGCTCGTTGGCCAGGGCGATGATTTCGCGTTTTTTGTCGTCGCCCAGCGTAAACCAATCGGTGATCTCATCCGCGGTGCGGTAACAGCCCACACACACATCATCCGGGTTTAAGACACAAATACTGACACAGGGCGAGCGCACTTCCGATTCTGTCATAACTTACTCCGAACCCTGCTCTACCAGAGATTCATTAAAACGCCGGGCATTGCTGACATAATGCTGCGCGTTGACAGCCAACATTGCCTGCGTCTCGGCGTCCAGCGTTTTCACCACCTTGCCCGGTGAGCCCAGCACCATAGACCCATCGGGAATTTCAGTGCCCTCAGTAATCAGCGTATTGGCACCTATCAAACAGTTTTTGCCAATTTTAGCGCCGTTTAAAATCACCGCGTTAATGCCGACCAAGGTGCCATCACCGATCTCACAACCGTGCAACATGGCCTGGTGCCCGACGGTGACATTTTCGCCAACCGTCAACACCACCCCCGGATCGGTGTGCAGCACCGCGCCGTCTTGAATATTACTGCCCGCGCCGATAACAATCTGATCCTCATCACCGCGCAGCACACAGCTAAACCACACCGAGGTGTTTTCATGCAGAACCACATCGCCAATCACCGCCGCATTGGGCGCGATAAAGTGGCCACTGCCTTTTAAAATAACGCGTTTATCTTCTAGTTGATATTTCATTGTGCTTCCTTCACGGCTCCCTTTAAAAAAAGTCGTCACTCATCGTTAGCGCCATGCTCGCGGGCAAAATCAGGAATGGCGCGCACCACGGTGTAAGCGGGTTCTTCATAGGGGTGCGCCTGATACAGCGCCGCCACCACCTGGCGAACCACCGCATCCTCCACCACCATTTCCAGCCGGTACTCATTCACCACCTCTACCGCCCCGCGCTGTCCGATATGCGGGTTGCTGCCCGCGAGCGGGCGAAACTGACCCTGCCCCAGGGTTTGCCAACAGCAACTGTCGTAATTCCCGAAACGCCCTGCCCCCGCAGCAAATAACGCGGTTTTCAAAGAATCTACATGAGATTCTGGCACATAGACGACTAACTGGTACATGGGATACTGACTCCTTGTAAATCCTTCTGCCTCGCGGCCCCCTCGCCCTCTGCCAACGGCAGGGAGCGAACCTTAAACGCCCTCAGCCTGTCCGGCGTAAAAGGCTTCGGCAAACTCATCGAGGCGCTGCGCTTCAATCGCTTTGCGGATGCCCGCCATATGCTGCTGATAATAATGCAAATTATGCAAAGTGTTTAACTGTGAACCCAAAATTTCGTTACATTTGTCCAAGTGATGCAAGTAGGCGCGACTGAAGTTCTTGCAGGTATAACAAGCGCAGTTTTCATCCACGGGTAATGTGCTGGTTTTATGGCGGGCGTTACGCAGTTTCAGCGGCCCTTTTGAGGTGAACAAATGCCCGTTGCGCGCGTTGCGGGTGGGCATCACGCAATCAAACATATCAATGCCCTGTTTTACCGCCTCAAGTAAATCCGCCGGTGTACCAACGCCCATCAAATAGCGAGGCTTGTCGGCGGGCATCAGCGGGCGCAGACCTTGCAGCACGCGCAGCATGTCTTCCTTTGGCTCGCCCACTGAGAGACCGCCAATGGCGTAGCCGTCAAAGCCGATATCCACCAGACCCGCCAAAGACTCTGCACGCAGATCGTCGTACATGCCCCCTTGCACTATGCCAAACAGAGCCGAGGGATTGTCGCCGTGCGCATCCTTGGAACGTTTTCCCCAGCGCAGCGAAAGCGCCATGGAATCGCGCGCCTGCTCGCGTGTGGCGGGATAGGGTGTGCACTCATCAAAGCACATCACCACATCGGCACCTAGATCGCGCTGAATCTGCATGGAGGTTTCGGGATCCAAAAATACTTTGGCGCCGTCCACTGGCGAGCGAAACTGAACACCCTGTTCACTGATTTTACGCATATCCCCAAGGCTGAATACCTGAAAGCCACCGGAGTCGGTGAGAATGGGGCCATCCCAGCCCATAAAGTCGTGTAAATCGCCGTGCTGGCGCACGATATCGGTACCTGGGCGCAGCCACAGGTGAAAGGTATTGCCCAAAATAATCTGCGCACCAAGGGCTTTGATATCCCGCGGCAACATGCCCTTTACCGTACCGTAGGTGCCTACAGGCATAAATGCGGGCGTATCGACCACACCCCGCGGAAATGTCAAACGGGCGCATCTGGCAGCGCCATCATTGCCCAGGCGTTCAAATTGCATGGCGCAACTGCGACTCATGGTAGTTCCTTAACATTGGGATTACGGGTGATAAACATGGCATCGCCGTAGCTAAAAAAACGGTAGCGCTGGGCAACGGCGCTCTCATAGGCATTCAGTATCGCCTCACGCCCGGCAAAGGCGCTCACTAACATCAGCAGCGTAGACTCTGGCAAATGGAAGTTGGTAATCATCGCATCGACCACCTTAAACTCAAAGCCCGGGTAAATAAAAATATCGGTATCACCGGCAAAAGGCAGTAAAGAGCCGGTGGCAAGCGCCGCAGATTCTAAAGACCGCACCGCAGTTGTGCCCACGGCGATCACCCGACCACCGGCGGCCCTGGCTCTGGCAACCGCATCACAGGCTGCTCGACTGACGTCGATGTATTCAGCGTGCATGCGATGTTCGCGAATATCATCGGTGCGTACCGGCTGGAATGTGCCCGCACCCACGTGCAGGGTTACCGCCGTGGTGTTCACACCTTTAGCACGGAGCGCGGCCAACAACGCCTCGGAAAAATGCAAACCGGCGGTTGGCGCAGCCACCGCGCCGGCGTGCTCGGCAAACACGGTCTGGTAGCGTTCTTTATCGGCATTGGTGTCGGCGCGCTCGATATAGGGCGGCAGCGGCATATGCCCCAAACGCTCCAGCACAGCCATAACAGGCTCGCCCACCGCGCGCAATCGAAACAGTGCGCCATCTCGCCCTGTCACCTCAAGCTGCGCGCCCTCCGGCTCCGCACCGGGATTGGCCTTGAGCAACACCACCGCGCCGGGTCTGGGTGACTTACTGGAGCGGATATGCGCCAATGCCTCGTGTTCGCCCAACACCCGCTCAATCAGAATCTCCAGTGCACCACCGGTTTGCTTTTGTGCCCACAGGCGCGCGGGAATCACGCGGGTATTGTTCAGTACCAGCAAATCATTGGGTTGCAGTAATTGTGTCAGCGCATCAAACTGCCTGTGCGCCAGGGTTCCGCTGACTCCGTCCAAACACAGCAGGCGGCTGTCAGTGCGCTGCGCAAGCGGGTGCTGTGCAATTAACTCAGGGGGCAGGTCGAAACTGAAATCCGTGCGTTTCATGACTGGGTCACTGTGGTGAAATAAAAAAAGCCGGCTAACGCCGGCTTCTGGGCAATCAAGACCGCATCAAGACTCGGACTCTTCCTCTGCGGCTTCTTCACCGCCTTCTTCCGCGGGCGCCTCTTCAGGTGCGGCTTTTTCCGCAGGTGCGGCCACCAAACCTTCAGCCACCAAAATAGCGGCTTTCTCGTCACCATTGATCGGCGCTTTGTTCGCGTCTTTCACCGCATAGCGCTCATCACCGCGCCTGTAGATGCTGTATTTTTCGGTTTTCTTAACCAGTTTCAAAGTCATATCCTTTCCCCCTTAACTACTCGGATAGAAAAAAACAGTTTACTGCCAATGCAGGCGCAGTTTACAGGGAAATAACGAAACCGTTAAGGAAAATTATTGCACTTTGCACAGGCATTGCTATAATCCCGCGCTCCAAGGGTTTACAGCCCTGCCGCTTCTGTGCCGGAGTGGTGAAATTGGTAGACACGTCGGATTCAAAATCCGATGCTAGCGATAGCGTGCCGGTTCAAGTCCGGCCTCCGGTACCACATCCAAAACATCTTTGCAGTCACACCAATCACTGCCGCGCTTCTATAGCAGGCCCACGACGACTCTGTGGCCGCCGCAGCCATTTCTAGATACCGGATACAGCGTGGCACTGGGGCGCGCCGCGTCCTACGTATCGGACTTATAACGTTCCTCCAGTTCATCAATCAGCGCCTTGCCGACCAGGCGCTGACGCTCTGCGAACGGTGCCACCAGGGCTGGATCCTCTTTGAGATGACGCTCATCGCGCAACACCGTCAAAGCGCGCTGCATACCGGCCACGGCACTTTGCAAAGCTGCATTGGCATAGAGCACAAGACCGTAGCCAAAGTCGGTGAGTTCATCACTGCTCGCTATCGGCGTCTTGCCACCGATAACCATGTTCATCAGCAGCGGCGCACTCAAGTAAGTCGGCAGACGGCGCACTTCATCGGCACTTTCCAGCGCCTCCACAAAAAGAATATCGGCACCCGCATCGGCATACTGTTGCGCACGCTCTACCGCCGCGTCAAAGCCGTCGATGGCGCGTGCGTCGGTGCGAGCCATAATCAGAAAATCCTCACTGCGGCGGGCATCCACCGCGGCTTTGATTTTACCCACCATTTCCCCGGCCTCAATCACCGCTTTGCCACTGAAATGGCCACAGCGCTTGGGGCTGACCTGATCTTCCAACTGGATACAATCGGCGCCCGCGCGCTCCAGGGTTCTGACCGTATGTCGAACGTTAACCGCGTTACCAAAACCTGTATCGGCATCAACCAACAGTGGAACCTCCACGGCATCGCGAATACGCGCGGTCTGCTCTGCGATTTCCGCCAGACCCATAAAGCCCATATCGGGTAACCCCAGGTGCATATTGGTAACGCCTGCACCGGTCACATAAATAGCCTCAAAGCCTAAATCTTCAATCACCCTGGCCGACATTGCGTTAAATGCACCGGGCACCAGTACGCCGCGTCGTGCATTGGCCAGTTCTCTTAGGGTTTTTCCTGTAGACATATTGTTTCCTGTAATAAAACGTGAAGTTGATTGACCCGGATATTTCACCAGTACGGCGACTACTCTAGGTGTTTTCAGACACGGGCACGGGCACGCGCACCCAACCCTCCATCAGGATTCGGGCTGTGCGGCTCATAATCGCGCGTTTGACAAGCCATGCCCCGTTTTCCTGCACAACCTCGGCACCCACCTGTAAAGTGCCCGAAGGGTGTCCAAAGCGAACCTTGTTGCGCTGAACACCACCGGCAGCGATGTTAGGCAATGTGCCGGGGATGGCAGCGGCGGTGGCAATCGCCACGGCAGCGGTTCCCATCATGGCGTGGTGCAGTTTGCCCATCGATACAGCGCGCACCAGCAGGTCAATATCCTCGGCGGCAATCCTATTGCCACTGGCAGCCACGTAGTCAGTGGGCTTGGCAACGAAGGCAATTTTGGGTGTGTGCTGACGCTGTTGCGCCTGTTCTGGCGCACTGATCAAACCCATGCGCAATGCACCGGCGATGCGAATCTGTTCCAGTTTATGCAGGGCATCGACATCGTTATTGATAGCTTCGCGCAGCTCGGTACCCGTGCAGCCTATTTCTTCGGCATTGACAAATACCGTGGGAATACCGGCAGTGATCATGGTCGCCTGCAGCGTACCTATACCCGGCACTGCGAGCTCATCTACAAGGTTGCCGGTGGGGAACATCGAAGCGCCCGCGCCGGTTTCATCCCCATCGGAAGGGTCCAAAAACTCAAGCACGATTTCTGCCGCCGGAAAGGTCACACCATCCAGTTCAAAATCACCGGTTTCCTGCACCTGGCCATCGCTCACCGGCACATGGGCAATAATGGTTTTATGGATATTGGCCTGCCAGATACGCACGGTGCAGATGCCGTCGTCCGGCACGCGCTCGGGATCAATCAAGCCCGAGTGAATCGCAAACGCCCCTGCCGCCGTGGATAGATTGCCGCAGTTGCCGCTCCAATCCACAAAGGCTTTGTCAATGGCGACCTGCCCGTAGAGGTAGTCGACATCGTGATCCGGCTTTTGACTCCTGGAGAGAATAACGCATTTGCTGGTGCTGGAAGTCGCGCCCCCCATACCATCAATATGCGCCGCGTAGGGATCGGGGCTGCCGATAACGCGCAAAAACAGGTTGTCCCGCGGGGCGCCCGGTTGCTGGCACGCCTCCGGCAGATCCTGCAAACGGAAAAATACGCCCTTTGAGGTGCCGCCACGCATATAGGTGGCCGGAATGCGAAGTTGTGCTGCTGTCATGATCTCATCATTTCCTATCAGTCATTAATTCTTATGCCGCTTTACCGCTGCTGGCCAGAAAATCCTGAGCGAATCGCTGTAGCACACCACCTGCAGCATAAACAGACACTTCCTCGGCAGTATCCAGGCGACAGGTCACCGGCACCTCAACAGTTTCACCGTTGTTTCGATGAATAATCAGCGTCAAGCTGGCCCGCGGTGCAATCTCACCGCGCACATCGAAGGTTTCAGTGCCATCAATGGCGTAAGTCTCGCGGGTTTCGCCGTTCGTAAACTCCAGCGGCAAGACGCCCATACCCACCAGATTAGTGCGATGAATGCGTTCAAAGCCCTCGGCGACAATGGCTTCCACACCGGCCAGGCGCACACCTTTGGCAGCCCAGTCGCGAGAGGAACCCTGCCCGTAATCAGCACCGGCAATAATAATCAGCGGTTGACTGCGATTCATATAGGTCTCAATCGCCTCCCACATCCGGGTCTGCTGACCTTCGGGCTCAAGGCGCGCCAGTGAACCCTGTATAACTTCCCCGTTTTCATCTCGACACATTTCATTAAGCAGTTTCGGATTGGCAAAGGTCGCACGCTGGGCCGTCAGGTGATCGCCCCTGTGCGTTGCGTAGGAGTTGAAATCCTCCTCTGGCAGGCCCATTTTGGCCAGATACTCCCCGGCGGCGCTGCTGGCCAGAATCGCATTGGACGGCGACAAGTGATCGGTGGTGATATTGTCACCCAGTACCGCCAGCGGGCGCATACCCTTAAGCGCACGCTCACCGGCCAGCGCCCCTTCCCAATAGGGTGGTCGACGAATATAGGTACTTTGTGGACGCCAGTCGTACAAGGGGCTGGGCGCGCGCTCACCTCTGTCGAGATCAAACATCGGAATATAAACCTGCTTGAACTGCTCAGGTCTTACATGCGCATCGACGATAGCATCGATTTCTTCATCCGAGGGCCACAAATCTTTCAAGGTAATCGGCCTGCCGTCCTGGTCTTTACCCAGCTCGTCCTTTTCGATATCGAAACGTATGGTACCTGCAATCGCGTAAGCGACGACCAGCGGTGGCGAGGCCAGGAACGCCTGCTTGGCATAGGGATGAATCCGGCCATCAAAGTTGCGATTGCCCGACAGCACGGCAGTCGAATAGAGATCGCGATCGATAATCTCCTGCTGAATCGCCGGATCCAGGGCACCGCTCATGCCGTTACAGGTGGTACAGGCATAGGCGACAATACCAAAGCCGAGTTTTTCCAACTCTGATAGCAGCCCCGCTTCTTCCAGATACAGGCGCGCGACTTTAGATCCCGGCGCAAACGAGGACTTCACCCAGGGCTTGCGCACCAGGCCCAAGGCATTGGCCTTTTTGGCCAGCAAGCCCGCCGCAACCACATTGCGCGGATTGGAGGTGTTCGTACAGGAGGTTATCGCGGCAATAATAACCGCACCGTCCGGCAGCTTACCTTCAGCTTCTTCCGCTTTGGCTTTGTCCAGATCCACCGCAATACCGCGTTCGTGCAGCGCACTGGTCGCCAGGCGGCGATGGGGGTTAGAAGGCCCCGCCATGGTGCGCTCGACACTGGACAGATCAAATTCCAGCACCCGTTCGTATTCAGCGTTCTCCAGGTCATCAGCCCAGAGACCCGCGGTTTTCGCGTACAGCTCGACAAGCTTGACCTGCTCCGGCTCACGACCGGTCAGGGTCAAATAGTCCAGGGTCTGCTCATCGATATAGAACATACCGGCAGATGCACCGAACTCCGGTGTCATATTGGAGATAGTGGCCCGATCACCGATGGTCAGGGCACGGGCGCCCTCTCCGAAAAATTCCAGATACGCCGATACAACCCGTTCTTTGCGCAGGAACTCTGTCAACGCCAGGACGATGTCGGTAGCGGTAATACCGGGCTGGCGTTTGCCGGTAAGTCTTACGCCGACAATGTCAGGCAGGCGCATCATGGATGGACGTCCCAGCATCACCGTTTCCGCTTCCAGGCCGCCAACGCCAATGGCGATAACCCCCAGCGCATCCACATGGGGCGTGTGACTGTCGGTGCCCACACAGGTGTCGGGATAGGCAACGCCGTCGCGCAACTGAATAACCGGCGACATCTTCTCCAGATTGATCTGGTGCATGATACCGTTGCCGGCGGGGATCACATCGACATTCTCAAAAGCGGTTTTAGTCCATTCGATAAAGTGGAAGCGATCCTCATTGCGACGATCTTCAACCGCGCGATTTTTCGCAAATGCCTCTGGGTCAAAACCCGGTGCCTCCACCGCCAGGGAGTGATCGACAATCAACTGGGTCGGCACCACCGGATTGACTTTGGCCGGGTCGCCGCCCTGGGCAGCGATAGCATCGCGCAGACCAGCCAGATCGACCAGCGCGGTCTGACCGAGAATATCGTGGCACACCACGCGAGCGGGATACCAGGGAAAATCCAGATCCTGACGCCGTTCAATCAGTTGCTTGAGCGAGTCGGTCAACAGTGCCGGTTCACAGCGGCGCACCAGTTGCTCCGCCAACACCCGTGAAGTATACGGCAGGGATTCATAGGCGCCCGCCTGTATATTGTTAACGGCGCTGCGCACATCGTAATAGTCAACATCGCTGCCCGGTAAGGGCTTGCGATAAGCAGTATTATATAAAGACAAATCTAAACCTCAGCAAACAAAACAAGGCAGCAAACACGCGCTGCCATAACGGTTCATCTTCACATCGTATTGGCCGCGGACGCATCGCCACGGCCTTTACAAGCGACTCGTGCAGTGATTCAGGCACGCTGTGCCATGGGGGTAAACGCCAGATCCTCGGGGCCAATGTAATTGGCGCTGGGGCGAATGATCTTGTTGTCGATGCGCTGCTCGATAACATGGGCCGACCAACCCGCCGTGCGGGCGATGACAAACAGCGGCGTAAACATGGCCGTCGGCACGCCCATCATGTGGTAGCTGACAGCACTGAACCAGTCGAGGTTGGGGAACATTTTTTTCTCTTCCCACATCACGCTTTCAAGACGCTCGGCGATATCGAACATTTTCCTACAGCCGGCTTCTTCGGAGAGCTGCCTGGCAACATCTTTGATCACCTTATTGCGCGGGTCGCTGACGGTGTACACCGGATGCCCGAAGCCGATAATGACCTCTTTGTTAGCGACACGTTTGCGGATATCGGCTTCCGCCTCATCGGCTGAGTCATAACGCTTTTGTACCTCAAACGCCACCTCGTTAGCACCGCCGTGTTTCGGACCGCGAAGCGCGCCAATACCACCGGCGATGGCGGAGTACAGGTCACTGCCCGTACCGGCAATAACGCGCGAGGTAAATGTCGACGCATTGAACTCGTGTTCGGCATAGAGAACCAGGGAAATGTGCATCGCCTTAACCCAGTGCTGCGGGGGTTTTTCACCGTGCAGCAGGTGCAGGAAGTGCCCGCCGATAGAATCGTCATCCGTGTTGACATCGATACGACGCCCCGTCGTTGACCAGTGATACCAGTACAACAACATGGAACCCAGGGATGCCAGAAGACGATCGGCAATATCGCGGGTACCGGGGATATTGTGGTCGTCTTTTTCGGGCAAAACACAACCCAGCGCGGACACGCCGCAGCGCATCACATCCATCGGATGGGCCGCAGCGGGAACGGCTTCCAGCGCCCTTTTGACATCGGCAGGCAGACCGCGCAACGCTTTCAGGCGCGTCTTGTAAGCCCGCAACTCAGCCTCTGAAGGCAACTTGCCGTGGATCAGCAGATGGGCCACCTCCTCGAACTCACAGCGCTCGGCGAGGTCGAGAATATCATACCCTCGATAGTGTAAATCGTTCCCGCTGCGACCGACCGTACATATGGCGGTATTGCCCGCAACAACGCCTGACAGGGCGACCGATTTTTTAGCTTTTTTAGGACTTGATGTCACTGTGGAGACAGAGGCTTCACTCATTGTCGTTCTCCGTATCTGATGGTGTAAACATCGACAGACCGATCTATCAGCCCGTCACTATTTGCAATATTTGCATATCCATTGGGTCAGAAATGGCTAAACCTTCCATAACAGCAGGCACCGCTAAAATGACTCAGACCAAACAGAAAATACTTCAGTAATACTGAATTGCGAGCATTTTGCCTAAGCCTGGCAAGCGTTCAAGACCTGAAATTGTGGGAATTTGCGAATACATACCTGCAAATTTGCGAATATTGCAAACACCGCATTGTGCCACCCCGTCGCAACAGCCAATCGAGGCTACAAGCTGCGCTATCGCAGTACTGCACTCTTGCTTGTGGCCGCCGAGCCGAACCTCCTCCTATTTGCCGCAATCAGAGTCGCGGACCAGGCTACCCCCCCCAAACAGCGCCAATATTTGCAATATTTACATATCACCAAATCCCACCGTCGATACGCCTCACTGTTCCAAACCCTACCAAGCCAGCCCCATCGACAGCGATAAGGGCTTGTTTTTAAGCGTACTTTTTGAGATATTTCCGCAGCGCTTAGAGTCGCCCAACGCTGAAGCTCAAAGCTCGGCATTAAACTATGGAGTCATTTGCAAATTCTGCAAACCTCAAGCCTTACCCCCACAGGTGTAGACATGCGAAAAATGTATATGGGAGTTCGCTTGCGAACGCTGCGCGAGCAGCACCAGTTAACCCAGGCGGCGATGGCGCAACAACTGGATATTTCTCCCAGCTACCTCAATCAGATCGAAAACAACGAACGCCCACTGACCGTGCCGGTACTGCTTCGACTGCAATCACGCCTGGGTGCCGACCCGCAGTTTTTTTCCGATGATGAGGAAGCACGCCTGTTGGCTCAGGTACGCGATGCCATTGCCGACATGGCAGCCGATGTACCCACTGCCGAATTACAAGGTTTCGTGCAACAGATGCCAGCTCTGGCGGAATTGTTCACTCACCTGCACAAGCGTTGTCGCAGCGCAGAAGAGCAGAACATCGCACTGGCCAACATCAGTGATGACCGCAATAAGGGCGTGGCCAGTGGCCTGACGCAGCCCCATGAAGAGGTGCGGGATTTCTTCTACAACCGGCACAACTACATAGACCTGCTCGACACCCACGCCGAAGCCTTGTACGACGAACTGATTGACGCTGCGGGCGCAACAAACAAAGACCGTGATCTCGCTCCCCTGAATTCGGCAGAGCTGGTTCCACGATTGAAAGATTATTTACAAAGCGCGCACGGGGTGCGGGTGCAGAAGCGATCCGCCGGGCACGGCAACACCCTGCGGCATTTCGATGCCGATGCGAAAATACTACAGCTCGACACCGGTGTTGAACTCGGCCAGCAGGCCTTTCAACTGGCGATTCAGATAGCCCACCTGGAGGCTGGCGAACAGATTCAGTCCATTACCGCAGAGGCCAAGTTCAGCGGCGAGTCCGCCCGCAAATTAACCGGCATCGGCCTGGCCAGTTATTTTGCCGGTGCGTTAATTCTTCCCTACCAGCGCTTCTTGAATGCTGCCGAGCGCTTGCACTATGACATAGAATTACTGTCAGAGCGCTTCGGTGTCAGTTTTGAAACCATCTGTCACCGTCTCTCAACCCTGCAGCGCCCCACCGCCCGCGGTGTACCTTTCTTTTTTGTACGCGTTGATCGCGCCGGCAATATATCCAAACGACAATCTGCAACGGACTTCCATTTTTCCCGTACCGGTGGTACCTGCCCATTGTGGGCCGTCTACGAAGCCTTTACCCAACCCGAGCGCATTCTGACTCAACTGGCAGAGATGCCCGATGGGCGAACCTATCTTTGGATTGCCCGCAGCGTCACCCACCGCCGCGGTGGATACGGCACTCCGGCGCGTACCTTCGCCATCGGTCTCGGCTGCGACCTGCGCCACGCCGAACGCCTGGTTTACGCAAAGGGTTTGAACACCAAAGACCCCAGTGCGGCAATGCCCATTGGCACCGGCTGCAAAGTGTGCCACCGCAATGACTGCGGTCAGCGGGCCTTTCCGGCACTCGATAAACCGTTGCGTATCGACCCTAATTCGCGGCAGTGGGAGCCGTACCCGATTGATATGCAGAAGTAATTCGCCCCGACACCTAAAGGCGAAGGCGCGCTTCAAACGAAAACAGCTCAGCACACCCTTAACTCTTATCGGTGCATTCTTTAAACAAATCCCTGAAACAGCCGTATTGAGACAAATACACCTTACCGCTGAGGGCGTCTAAAAAGCCGCTGCGCTTGAGCCTGTCCATCACCGGGCCTTTGACTTCACTCAGATGCAAGCGCATGCCCTGCTCCGCCAGGCGCTCGTTGACAGCTTCCAGCATTTCTAACGCGCTGTAATCGATGTGGTTGATTGCGCTGCACATCAGTACCACGTGACCCAGGCTGTCACTTTCGCTCACGCGAGCATAGATCAATTCTTCCAGAAACCCGGCGTTGGCAAAATACAGGCTTGCGTCCGGGCGCAAAGTAACGACGCTTGGAAAAGTGCTGACCTTGTGGCGGTTGATATTGCGAAAATGCTCCGTGCCCTCGATCAGGCCGACCTCCGCCACGTGTGGGCGCGAAGACCGATACATAAACATACCAATGGTGAATAACACACCACAGGCGACGCCCGCTTCCACACCCACCAACAGCGTAACCACAATGGTCATGGCCACGCCCGTGAAATCACCGCGGGAATAGCGCCAAGTGTACTTGAGGATGTCAATATCTATCAGCGACAACACCGCCACTACGATGGTGGCAGCCAGTGTTGCGGCGGGCAAATAATACAGCGCTGGGGTAAGCCACAGGGACGTCATGGCGATACCAGCGGCAGCAAATACACTGGCCATCTGGGTGTGTGCACCCGCGTCAAAATTCACCACCGAGCGGGAGAACCCGCCGGTCACTGGAAACGCACCGGAGACCGCCGAGGCCACATTTGCCGCCCCCAATGCCAGCAATTCCTGGTCGAGCGAAATACGCAAACGCCGTTTCGCGGCGAGGGTTTTGCCCACAGAAACAGATTCCACATATCCGATAATGGCGATCATCAAAGAGGGCAAAAACAGCTCTTTGGCGAGTTCTACACTCGGCATCGGCAAACCCAATACGGGAAATCCAGCGGGAACATCCCCCACCAGCGCCACGCCAAGCTGCTCATAGTCAAACCAGTAAGCCGCCAGAATCGACAACACCACCGCAAAAATGGGGCCGGCCTTGGTAGCGTGACCGGCAAACGTGGACGACATACCAAAACGCATCAACAGCGGTTTTAAACGCTTGCGCGTCCACACCAGAAACGCAATAACCGATACGCCAGTAAGCAGTGTAATGGCATTAAACTGCCCCAACTGCCCCGCCAGGGAGTGCAGCAATTCTGGCAAGGTATCACCGTGACTGGAGACCCCCAGCAAATGTTTTAGCTGACTCAGGGCAATCAACACACCCGAGGCGGAAATAAACCCCGAGATAACCGTATGGGATAAAAAGTTTGCCACAAAGCCCGCGCGCAGCAGCCCCAGCACAAATAACATCAGGCCGGAAAGCAGCGCCAGTGTGATGGCGCCCTGCAAATACGAGTGTTGATCACTAATACCGCCAAGCGCGGCGGCTGTCATCAATGAGATCACCGCCACAGGCCCCACCGACAAACTGCGACTGGAGCCTAACAGCGCATAAATAAACAGCGGTAAAATACTGGCGTATAAACCGACTTCCGGCGGCACACCGGCCAGTAACGCATAGGCGAGAGATTGGGGAATCAGCAGCACAGTCACCACGATGCCGGCTATTAAGTCGGCCACTGCATCGCTTTTGTTGTAACTGCGCAGCCAATCAAACGCTGGAATAAACCGCATCAAGCGCCCCCAAACCATCGGCAAATACTTAAGCCACAGCCGCCTGCCATAAATGACTGGAGCGGTTGCCGGTGCGGCAGTAGCCGTGCACGCGTTTATTGTCTGCCAGTAGTGCCTTTAACTTCTGAATATGCCCTTCGGGTATATCCTGCGGGGTTTGCATGGGCAGGTATACCGCTTCCAGGCCCGCGTCTTTTGCCGCTTCAGCAATTTCAGAAAAGCTGGGCTGGTCGGCCTCTTCTCCGTCGGGACGATTACATATCAGCACTTCTACCCCACTGGCTGACAGCTGCGCCATCTGTACCGCGAGAACCTGCGGCGAAACGGAAAATTGCGGCGTAATCTGAGTTAACTCCATCTATGTGTCTCCTTATTTACCCAAAACATTAAGTGGTACTTTCAAATAAGCGATGCCGTTGTCCTCAGGCGGTGGCATGTCGCCCGCGCGCATATTCACCTGTAGGGACGGCACGATCAGGCGCGGCATACCCAGAGTCTTGTCCCGTGCCTCTCGCACCGCGATATACTGCTCGCGGCTGGTACCGTCGGCAACATGAATATTCTTGGCACGCTCCTCAGCGACCGACGTGAGATAAGCCACCTCTTTACGACCAGGCGCACCGTAATCATGACACATAAATAAACGGGTTTGCTCGGGTAAAGCTAGAATGCGCGTGATCGAATCGAACAAATCACTGGCGCTGCCGCCGGGGAAATCAGTACGCGCTGTGCCCGCATCGGGCATAAACAAGGTGTCGCCCACAAAAGCCGCATCGCCAAACACAAAGGTTACGCAGGCGGGCGTGTGACCGGGTGTATACATGGCTTGGCCTTTTAATTGCCCAATCGCGAGCGTGTCGCCATCTTTTACCAAACGATCAAACTGGGAACCGTCACGGGCAAATTCCGTGCCCTCGTTAAACACTTTCCCGAAGGTGTCCTGAACCGTGCGAATATGCTCACCGATAAGCATTTCACCGCCAAGTTGCTGTTTTAAATAGGGCGCGCTGGACAAGTGATCGGCGTGTACGTGGGTTTCGATAATCAGCTCAAGCTCTAAATCATGTTGCTTGATGAAAGCAATCATCTCATCGGCACTTTTGGTGCCGGTACAGCCTGAGGCGTAGTCAAAATCCAACACGGGATCAACAATCGCACAGGACTTGCTGGCGGGATCGCGCACGATATAGCTAAAGGTATTGCTATCATCGTCAAAGAACACATCCACCTGAGGATGCTGCATATCGGCCATGGGTTTTCTCCCGTTAGTATCACGATAAACCCGGTATAATATGCAGCTATAAACTTATGTCAATTAACTATATTACATAAGTGACATTTTCAAACCAGCAGCAAGCCGTAAGCAGCCAGGGCCGACAGCACCGTGGCGCCGCCGTAAAACAACAGCAGCATCCAGGGCTCAGGCCCCTCGATGTGTAAATCGTGCAGGCCGTGATACAAACGGTGCGCGGTGTGATACAGCGGCAACATGATTGCCACCCACATCACCAGCTTACCCAGAGGATGTGCCAAAGTGGTATGAATCAGCGCATAAGCAGTGCTCGGCTCCACCACAAACGGCAGCAATACGGCGGTGATGATGAACAGCGCGGGGGTTAAAAACGCCAGGGTCATACCCCCGCCGCCAAACAAAGACCAGGCAATCGGTTCGTGAGAGCGTTTATAGTTGTTCATGCCCATACCCCGCCAAAAAACATAAATGCGACAACAATCAACACCGTGCAGGTGATCGCCCCGCCCCAGTGTGCCGCCTTAAGAAGACCACCCGGCACCTCAAAACCCCGCGCGCGCAGCACAAGAATTTTTGGTACCAGGGCAAACCAGCTGACAATGTGCAGCAATAGAGCGGCACCAACGACAAGGTGGAACAAAACAAACCACGGCGAGCGCAACGCGGCCACCCAGTCGCCAAACGCAGCTTCGCCGCGTCCCAGCGCGAAAATACCGCAAATCAATAACAGCGTATACAGCATCAAGGGCAGTGCGGTGGCTTCGCGCAACATATAGAAACGATAAGCGGGATGTTTGAGCCACCAATTGCGCGGCTGCTTGGGCTGGTAGGGTTTACGCATCGCGCTTTCCTCCCCGTTTTCCAGTGAGCAGAGAAAGTATATTAAAACCGTAGTCGATATCTGACGCGACTTTGCCCCGGTTGATGGCCGCGGCAGGGTCTACACCCTTGGGACAGACATCGGAGCAATAGCCCACAAAGGTACAGGACCACACACCTTCTTCCGCATTTAAAAATTCCATGCGCTGGGCCTTGCCCTCATCGCGGGAATCCAGATTATAGCGCTGTGCCAGGGTCAGTGCGGCGGGGCCTAAAAACTCCGGGTTGCGACCAAACTGCGGACAAGCCGCATAACACAGACCGCAATTGATACACATACTAAATTGCTGGTAAGCGCTCAGTTCAAACGGCGTTTGTTTGTATTCTCCGGCGCTGACATCCTCGCTGTCAGAGGCGATCAAATAGGGTTTTACGGTTTCCAGCTTTTCCACAAAACCGGAAATATCGGCTACCAGATCCCGTTCTATCGGAAAATTCGCCAGCGGCTCCACGGTAATTTCGTCGCCCTCAAAATCCCGTAAAAATGCTTTGCAACCAAGCTTGGGCTCACCGTTGACCATGACGCCGCAACTGCCACAGATTGCCATACGGCAAGACCAGCGAAAGCTGAGACTGCCATCACACTCATCTTTCACATAGGCCAGGGCGTCGAGCACCGATGTGTCGATATCCACCGGCACTTTGAACGTTTCCCAGTGCGGCTCGGTGTCGCTTTCAGGGTTGTACCGTTTTACCTTCAGTGTTTTTTGCTCGCTCACGCTGACTCTCCCTGATTCTGTGAGACTTTTTGTGCGTCACCATAGGCGCGCGCGGCAGGCGGTGATGTGGTAATAACCACGTCCTGGTAACGCAATGTGGGGGCTGCGCCGCGGCTATAAAACGCCTGAGTATGTTTAAGAAAATTCACATCATCGCGCTTTAAGCAACCGTCTAAGCGCTGATGACTGCCGCGGCATTCATTGCGCGCCGCCGCGCTGGCGGTCATGGCCTCAGCCACATCCAGCATAAAACCCAGCTCGATGGCAACCAGCCATTCGGTGTTAAAAGCGTAATGGGAAGCAGACATATCGAGCTTTTCCATCCGCGCTTGCAACTGCGCAAGTACATCCGCGGTGTTTTGCACGCCATCTCTGGTACGGAAAATACCGACGCCAGACTCCATCGCCGCTGCCATGGCATTGCGAATATCGGCGATTTTCTCACTGCCTTTAGCGGTGCGCAGCGCATCCCAGCGGGCGCAGTTGTGTTTTACCTGTTCAGCAATCTGCGCCGTATCCACCGCGGTGTTTTGTTTGGCAAAATCCGCAGCCTGTTCACCGGCGACTTTACCAAACACGGACAGCTCCGCCAGCGAATTTGAACCCAGACGATTCGCCCCGTGCAGACCAACACTGGCGCACTCGCCCACCGCATAAAGCCCTGGAATGCTGGTCTGGGTGTGAATATCGGTCGCAATACCGCCCATGGTGTAGTGCGCTGTGGGGCGCACGGGAATCGGCTCATTTACGGGATCGACACCCACATAGGACTTAGCCAACTCGCGAATAAACGGCAGACGCTCATTGATTTTTTGTTCACCTAAATGGCGTAAATCCAAATTCACTGCCGTGCCGCGCGGGGTATCGATCACCCGACCTTTTTGCTCCTCGTGCCAAAATGCCTGGCTTAGGCGATCCCGTGGGCCCAGCTCCATGTATTTATTTTTTGGCTGACCCAATGGTGTTTCAGGCCCCAGCTCATAATCCTGCAAATACCGATAGCCATCCGTGTTGGTTAAAATACCGCCCTCACCGCGACAACCCTCGGTCATTAAAATACCGGAGCCTGGCAAACCTGTGGGGTGGTATTGCACAAATTCCATATCCTGAAGCGCTGCGCCCTGCCGGTAAGCCATGGCCATACCATCGCCGGTAACAATACCGCCGTTGGTGTTGTAACGGTACACCCTGCCCGCGCCACCGGTGGCGAGAATCACGGCCTTGCCCAGTATCTGCGCGTAACTGCCATTTTTAATATCAATGGCCTGCACACCCGTGCAACGACCCTCGTGCATCAGCAGATCCGTGCAGAAATACTCGTCGTAGCGTTTTATTTGGGGAAAACGCAGTGAGGTTTGAAACAAGGTGTGAAGAATATGGAAACCGGTTTTATCCGCCGCAAACCAGGTGCGTTCGATTTTCATGCCGCCAAAGGCGCGCACATTCACCGAACCATCCGCGCGGCGACTCCAGGGGCAACCCCAGTGCTCAAGACGTAAGTTTTCTTCGGTGGCATGCTTGACAAAATATTCCACCACGTCTTGATCGCACAGCCAATCACCGCCGGAAACCGTATCGGCAAAATGATACTCCACCGAATCGTGATCCTGCACGACACCGGCACAGCCCCCCTCGGCCGCTACCGTATGCGAACGCATGGGATACACTTTAGACACCAATGCAATTTCAAGTGTGGGGTCGCTCTGCGCTACCGCAATCGCCGCGCGCAAGCCTCCCCCCCCTGCACCAATAACAACTACATCTGCCCTGACTGTTTGCAAGCGCTTATCTCCCTGCCGTTTGTGGGTTGGCAAAAGCTTATTGTAAGAAGAACAGCCTGCGCTTGTTAGCAAAAACCACGCTTTGCACGGGAATTAAGCGTTATCGTGATATGAGTCAATAGATGAGAAACCTCAGCCTGGGGATAGCGGCCTGAGGTCGGGCAAAAAAACACCCTGACTGCGTTGATACAGCCAGGGTGCAGCGACAGTTTATCTCGCCATTTAAGACGCTGACATTACCGCCGCGACAGATTGGGCGAGGTAATCAATATTAGACGCATTTACACCTGCGACATTAATACGCGATGAATTCAGCATGTACACACCGTATTGCTCGCGCAAAGCCAGCACCTGCGCCTGAGTTAAACCCAGGAATGAGAACATGCCTTTTTCTTTGGCAATAAAGGAGAAATCTCTATCGCAAGCGGCACTGAGCTTAGTCACCAGCTCGCCACGCAGATCCTGAATACGGTCACGCATACCGACGAGTTCTTCAGTCCAACTGACTTTCAAGTTACCGTCGCTAAGAATTCGACCTGCCAATATGGCACCGTGTGCAGGCGGCATGGAATAAATCTTACGCGCAGCAACCAGGGCCTGCGACAACAGGGCATCGGCGCGGTCTTTGTTTTCGCAGATAAATAAGGTCGCGCCGGTACGCTCACGGTAAAGCCCCATATTTTTAGAGCAGGATGCGGCGACAATCATTTCAGGCAAGCGCTCGGCCAAAAGGCGTAAACCCGCCGCATCCTGTTCCAATCCATCACCCATGCCCTGATAGGCAATATCAATAAACGGCATAACGCCTTGCGCTTCGGCAAGATCGGCGATTTGCTGCCATTGCTCAATGGACAAATCCGCGCCGCTGGGGTTGTGACAGCAACCGTGTAACAGCACCACCTCACCTTTCTTGGCGTGGCGCAAATCCTCTAACATCGCCTCAAAGCTGACGCCGTGGCTGTGCGCATCGTAATAGCGATAGTTTTCAAAACTGAGCCCCACACTACCCACCAGAGGAACGTGCACTGGCCAGGTGGGATCAGAGGCCCAAACCTTGGTACCGGGGTTTGCAGCGTGGATAATTTCCGCACCAATACGCAGTGCACCGCAGCCACCGGGTGCTTGGATAACGCTGACGCGACCGTCTTTGATCACCGCGCTGTCATCACCCAGCACCAGCCTGGCCATGCCTTCTCTAAAAGTCGCATCGCCAGCCGCGGCGATATAGGCCTTCGTGGTTTCCTGTTCAGCAAGCTCCGCCTGCGCCTGACGAATAGCACCAAACACGGGACAGACACCCGCCTCGTTCTGGTAAATACCAACCGTCAAGTCCACCTTCTGGGGACGATCATCGGCGCGGGCAATGGCAGCAAGTCCCAAAACGGGGTCATCGGGTAGGCGTTCTAAAGACTCAAACATAAAGCTCTCCTTTAATGGCGGATTGACGCTCCCAGTATGCCACACACTCGGACATTCTGCGCACTTTTGCGCAAACTATCGCGTTCGAGAAAGGCAAAATCCTGCTGCGCTCGGCTCATGATCAAAACCATGGTGTGCACTCGCATTATTCTCTCGCGCACCTGCACCGCTTGATATGCGCGCATTGTTATTTTTAAAACCGGATTTTAATTATGCCCATGCCTGCTTACTGAATAACAAATCACTGCGTTACCGCTGAGGTAACAAAACTGCGAAGTGTTTAACGCTTCCACACACCCGATGCCTAAGGGTCATTCTTGACAAACTTGATATACTGTATAAATATACAGTTATGAGCTACGCCGAACTACACTGCCTGTCCTGCTACAGCTTTTTGCGCGGTGCGTCACACCCCCACGAACTGGTGCAACGCGCTGCAAAGCTGGGCTATACCGCACTGGCAATCACCGATGAGTGCTCGCTGGCAGGTGTTGTTAAAGCCCATGTCGCCGCCAAAGAAGCCGGCTTAAAACTGATTATCGGCAGTGAATTTACCCTGCAGGAAGGTATCACCGTTGTCGCCCTCGCGCCCTGCCGACAGGCTTACAGCGAGCTTTCCGGGTTAATCAGTAAAGCTCGCAGGCGTAGCCCCAAAGGGCAATACCGCTTAAATCTCCAGGACTTGTGCTTTCACCTGAAGCGCTGCCTGCTGATCTGGCGACCCAAAGCAAACGCGAACCATAATCCACACTACGGCAAACAACTGGCGAGATACTTTGCCGGAAGACTCTGGCTGGGTGTCAGTCACCATCTGGCTAACAGCGAAGTTAAGCACTACCTGGCGCAATACCAGCTCGCACAAAAATACCACATCCCCATGCTCGCCTGCGGTGAAGTGACCCTGCACGAATCCAGGCGTAAACCACTACTGGATGTTTTTACCGCCCTGCGTCACGGCTGTAGCGTTGCCGAGCTGGGTACACGCCGCGCCGCCAATGCCCAAGCCCATCTTCGCCCACTGCGCACATTGGCCACGCTCTACCCCCTGGCGTTGTTAAAAGAAACCCAAAACATCGCCGCTCGCTGTCATTTTTGTCTATCGCAACTGCGTTATGAATACCCCGAGGAAATCGTACCCAAAGGCTTTAACGCCAATAGCTATCTAAAATATTTAGTCAAAAAAGGCAAACGACAGCGCTGGCCAGGGGGCGTGCCCGCAGATATTGACAAACGCATTGCCAAAGAACTCAAGCTCATTGGCGAAATGTCCTACGAGTATTACTTTCTCACTGTGTATGACATCGTACAGTTTGCCAAACAGCGCGGCATTTTATGCCAGGGGCGCGGCTCGGCTGCGAACTCCGTGGTGTGTTATTGCCTGTTTATTACCGAGGTATCACCCGAACGCATCGCCCTGCTGTTTGAGCGTTTTATCTCCAAAGAACGCAACGAGCCACCGGATATCGACATCGACTTCGAACACGAACGCCGCGAGGAAGTCATTCAATATATCTACCAAAAATACAGTCGCAAACGCGCCGCACTTGCCGCCACCGTAATCACTTATCGATCGCGCAGCGCAGTGCGCGACGTGGGCAAAGCACTGGGCATTGATAGCACACTGATAGAAGACCTCAGTCAATCAATGGGCTGGTGGGAAAAACGCAGCGAATTATTAAAACGCTTCGCAGAACACGGGCTTGACAGCCACACGCAACAGGCTCGTTTATTTTATGAGCTGGTACAAGAAATACACGGTTTTCCAAGACACTTATCGCAGCATGTGGGTGGCTTTATTATCACCCGCAGCCCTGTTTCCACTTTAGTTCCCGTAGAAAACGCCGCCATGGCCGAGCGTACGGTTATCCAATGGGATAAAGAAGACATCGAAGCGCTGGGCTTGCTAAAAGTGGATGTTTTGGCTCTCGGCATGTTAAGTGCGATTCGCAAAAGCCTTGATTATATCCGCCGATATCAAACGCAGATTAACGGTGTCGGTGATATTCCCGCTGGCTGTCCTGCCACTTATCAAATGCTGCAACGGGCGGACACTATCGGCGTTTTTCAAATCGAGTCGCGCGCACAGATGTCCATGTTGCCACGCCTGCGCCCGGCCAGTTTTTATGATCTGGTCATTCAAATTGCCATCGTGCGCCCAGGCCCTATTCAGGGCGATATGGTACACCCTTATTTGCGCAGACGCGCAGGCATTGAGGCCATCACATACCCAAGCCCTGCCATAGAAAATGTCTTAAAGCGCACCCTGGGTGTACCCATTTTCCAGGAACAGGTCATTAAACTCGCTATGGTGGCAGCGGGATTCAGCGGCGGCGAAGCCGACCAGCTACGCCGCGCTATCAGCAATTGGGGCAAAAACTCCCGCCTGTTGGAATTTGAGGAAAAACTCGTCAATGGTATGCGCGAGCGCGGCTACAGCATGGAATTTGCGAAACGCCTGTTTGAGCAAATAAAGGGTTTTGGCGGCTACGGCTTTCCCGAATCCCATTCGGCCAGTTTTGCGCTGCTTGCCTATAGCTCTGCATGGCTTAAACGCCACCATAGCGCCGCATTCTACACCGGCCTTCTTAACAGTCAGCCCATGGGTTTTTACAGCATTTCACAGTTAGTACAAGATGCGCGCAAACACGGTGTCACATTTTTGCCGGTGGATGTTGCTCACAGCCTATGGGATCACCAGGTACTGGTATCCAGCCGGGGTGAAACACCACCCCGCCAGATACGGCTGGGCTTTCGTATTATCAACGGTTTGTGTCAGAACAGCGCTCTGCGTTTGATTGGCGCCAGAAATCAGCGCCCTTTTACAGACCTGGCAGACTTAAAAAAACGCGCCCAGTTAAATGCCAGGGATTTACAGGCGCTGACGGCCAGCGATGCCTTGCTTTCTATCAGCGGTCATCGCCAACAAAGTCAGTGGCGGTTAATGAGTTTACCCAAGCCGCGACCATTACTTGAGAAAGTCGATGCGACAGCGGCGCAGGCGCCACAACAGGCTATTGCGCCCGCAAGTGAAATTCGTCAAATCACGGCGGACTATCGCAGCACCGGCCTCAGCCTGCGCCGTCATCCAATGAGTTTACTGCGCGGGGAAAAAGCGTTTAGAAACTGCCTGCGCCATAGCGACCTGGCAACACTTGGCAATCACCGTTTTATCAGCATCGCCGGGCTGGTGACCTGCAGGCAACGCCCCGGCACGGCATCCGGCGTGCTGTTTCTCACCCTGGAAGATGAAACCGGCAATAGTAATGTGGTGGTTTGGTCACAGATACAACAGCGCTTCCGCGCCGAACTACTCAACGCAACCCTGCTGCGCGTAAGCGGCACAGTGGAATCCAAAGACAACGTCACACACGTCATCGCCCGTCACCTGCAAGACGACAGCCACCACCTGGAACAACTAAAATTAACGTCGCGAAACTTCCACTGACAGTCAGCGGCGAGACTTCGGAACCGGCAGCAACATCAACACAAGCGCTAAAACCAGCGGTATGACAATAAACAGCACTGCAAGGGGATTGTACAGCATGTTAAAACCTCCATGCGTCTTGAACACGCGGCCATTACAGCAACTAAAATTAGAGTAAACATACTAAACTGTACTTATTACTCCCCTGTCATACTACAGTTAATGAGACTCATTCACAACTAAACACCTATTGAAAAAGTCTCAGATGAGTGCAAGACAAGGCAAAAATGCCCGAAAAAGCGGAGTTTACACGCAATAAATGGGTATTTTGAGGTCATTTTTAACGCGGTATTGTGCCGGCTGAGGGTTTTTCAACAGGCTGCTACAATCGTAACAACGCGCCAAACCGAGGATTTCACAGGCTCTGTGTGCGGGGCGCCGGGGTGCATCGCCGCGATGGGGCTCTCTCGCCCCCCACAAAAAAGGGTTCAGGCCGCCAAGCCCAAACCCTAGCTTTGTCCGGAAATTCCATTTACTGGTGAAATATCCGGGCTGAGCCTCTCCCCAGTGGGGAGAGTTTAAGCGCGGTTTTTCTTGGGATTAACCAGGAACGTTGCCAGTGCGGGCATAAGGATCAAAGCGCCGAACATGTTCCAGATAAACATGAAGGTCAGCAAAATACCCATATCCGCCTGGAATTTGATCGGCGAGAGCGCCCAGGTAATCACACCGGCGGCAAGGGTAACACCAATCAAGGCAACCACCCGACCAGTAAAGTTGAGCGTTTCGTAATAGGCCTGGGTCAGACTCATGCCCATCTTTTCTTTCGCCAATATTACCGTAAGCACGTACAGGGCGTAATCCACCCCGATACCGACGCCGAGTGCAATTACCGGCAGCGTCGCCACTTTCACGCCAATACCAAGCCATACCATCAATGCTTCACACAAGATGGAGGTCAGCATCAAGGGCACGACCGCGCAAATAACACCGGGAATGGAACGGAACGTCAGCAAACACAGCAACGTCACTGCACCGTACACATAAAACAGCATTTCACGGTTGGCTTTTTTCACCACGATGTTCGTAGCAGCCTCAAACCCGGAGCTGCCCGCCGCACCCAAAAACTCAACTTTTGCACTCGGCCACTCGGCGTTGAAAGTCTCCAGGGTATCCACGACGCCGCTAAGCGTGGTCGCTTTGTGATCTGCCAGATAAACCACCATCGGCCATATCGAGCAGCCCACATCCACCACTTCCATGGTCACCAGTTTGCTAACGGCGTAATTGATCGTATCCTGATTGCGAAATAGTGATTGCCACTTGGGGAAGCCTTCACTCAGACCCATCATAATTTCACGGGTAGCGACATTTAAGCCTCTGACGTCTTCCACCCCAGGCACCTGGCGCAAACGCCACTCCAGCTCACCTGCGAGACTGAGGCTTTCATGATCTACACATCCGTTGTCCGGCGTTTTAACGATCACCGCAAAGACATCTGTACTCACGGAATAATGGTCGATCATATACGCGACATCTTTGTTGTAACGTGAATCTGGACGTAATTCCGGGGCACCGGGATCAAGGTCGCCGATCTGCAAATGCTGCGCAACCATTAAACCGAACACCGCTAGCACGGCGGCCACCGCAATTGCTGCGGCGGCGGGGCCACGCTTGGTGAACAGCAGCAAAAAACGCCACATGGGATGCATTTCTTCCGGGCTGTGGGGCAAGCGCGCCGCGCGCTCAGCGCATTTTTTACCCACACCGGTGTAGGACAGCATCACGGGAGTGAGAATCAAGTTGGTGAAAATTAACACCAACACGCCAATACTCGCGGTAATGGCCAGATCCTGAATTACGGGAATCATAATAATCATCATCACCGCAAAGCCCACGCCATCCGACAGCAATGCGGTCACCCCCGCCAGAAACAGGCGACGGAAGGTATAACGTGCGGCTATATAACGATGGGTTCCCTTGCCAATGTCCTGCATAACACCATTGAGCTTTTGTGCGCCGTGACTAACACCAATGGCAAATACTAGAAACGGTACCAAAATAGAAAACGGATCAAGCTCATAACCCAGCAGTGAAAGAATACCCAACTGCCATGCTACGGCGATGAGCGTACAGGAAATAACCATCAAGGTTGAGCGCAGGCACCGTGTGTACAGAAACAGCAATACCGCCGCAATCACTACGGCAACAGCAAAAAACATCATGACTTCAAACAAGCCATCGATTAAATCACCCACCAACTTGGCAAAGCCGATAATATGAATCGATCGATTGTCATCGCCACCTGCGTACTTCTCTCGGATTTCCTCAAGCTTATTCGTCAACTCGCGATAATCGAGACGCTCACCAGTTTGGGGATTAATGTCCATCAAGGGCACGATAATGGCGGCTGACTTTTCATCGTTAGCCACCAGATCACCGATAATGCCCGCACGCAGCACATTGACTTTCATCTGCTTAATCGTGCGCGGTGAACCATCGAAATCGCCCGGCACAATTGGCCCGCCTTCAAACCCCTCTTCAGTCACCACCGTCCAACGGGTATTAGGCGTCCAGATAGACTTCATACCATTGCGGTCAACCCCGGGAATAAAAAAGATCTCATTGTTAACTTTTTCAAAAAACTCGAGGTTCTCTGGGGAAAAAATATTGCCGTCTTTCACCGATACGATAATGCGTAAATTGTTACCAAGCCCTTTGAGTTCAAGTTTGTTCGCATTGTAATTCTGAACATAGGGATGATTGCTGGGCAGCGTTTTCTCAAAACCCGCCTGAAGTTTAATTTTGGTGGCATAGTAACCCAGTATCACGGTCATCACCGCGCACAGCACCACCACAACCGCACGATGGTTAAATACCAGTTTTTCCAGAAACGGGCCGGACTGATAATCAAACTGACTAAGATCAGAAATTACCGGCAGATCAGGTCCTTGTACATGCGCCATGTTGTTTATCCTTTAGTTTTATTTGACTTAGTCGGCAGTGCGAATTTTTTTATACCGTCCGGTCCCGCAAATACCAGAGCACCATCGGATGCCTGCACCACCGAATAAATCTGCCCACCAGTACGAATAGGCAAGAAATTAAAACTGGCGCCGTTATCCGTGCTGAATAGAACCTCGCCACCAATACCTATGGCGATCAACATGCCGTTCTGCAAACGCGTACTGTTCACAATGGGGCTGGTAGGCGGCTTGGTGACTTTATCCCAGCTTTGGCCGCCATCACCTGAGCGGAACATATAACCGCGCAGACCGCCGATCACCACCGAGTTATCAGGGGCGTTAATAACTGTAAAAAAACTGCCTTCCCAGGGAACGCTGGGTGACATCACCGCCTCGCCCGTAGCTGTATTGAGGATCAGGGACACACCGGCTTCACCGGCGACAAAAAAGGTGTTCGCCTGCGCCAGGGGGGCAAGGTCAAACAGATGGTAAAAACTATCGTTTTCAGACTTTTCAAGCTGAGGCAGCCAGGTTTTACCGCCATCCGTGGTCGCCAGTAGCATACCGTAAGCGCCAAAGGCACGGCCCTTTTGTTCATCTTCAAAAAAAACCCTGAATATAGGTTTGTCAGCGCCTTGAGAAATCGCAAAGTCCATCTCTTCCACCAACAACTGCAACATTTCGTTGTCGGGATCTTGCACCAGCGCCTGCTGATAATACTGCAAACCCTCTTTACCGTAGCGATTGCCGTCGTACTGCTTCTCCCAGGTTTTACCGCCATCGGCAGTGTGTAAAATCACGCCTTCGTGCCCCACGGCCCAGCCCTGCTCGGGGCTTGCAAAATCGATGTCGGTAATTGTCGAGCGCACCGGCACCTTAGCCTGCTGCCAGCTTGCGCCGTTATCGTCAGAAAAAATAATATGACCGTGATGGCCTGTCGCAAACAGGCGATCTCCAAAACGTCGCACCGTCAACAACAGGGAATGACTGGCATCCTTGGATTCTATCGCTGGCAGCTCCAGTACGTCGTAGCTTCTGCCCGCCTTCGCGGCATTGACTGCGGGCTGTTGATCCTTGGCTGTCGGCTCAGATGTCTGCTGGGCAACGGCAAGCTGTGACATGGCAAGCACAACAGCCCCTAAAACCAGATTAAATCGCTTCATGGCACACCTACTATTAGTTATATTCTAATGGCTTTTTATAATAAAACCGCGAATGACTATTGATAAATAAAACCGCTAATAGCTCTTTCTCAAGCCGCTAATGGCTTTCCATTCGCCCCGCTGGGTCATCTTGTAAAACCCCTTTGACCTCTCGTCGATGGCTAAGGGCTATTTATATATGGTTTTACAACATTTCGCTACGGAAATAAACAAAGGGAGCTTTATCAAATAAAGCTCCCTCTGAACTAAACATACCGCTTAACGCACGCCGCCGCGCGCCATGCCTTTTGCGGTAAAGTACTTGTCGTTTTTATCCACACTGCTGCGAAACTTACCGGGAATGGGCTTGGTGTTGATGTTGTAAATGCCCTGCAACAAGTCATAGGCGCCGTAGGCCGAGTGATAGTTCGACTTGATATCGTACAGGTTCGCTTGATAGGCATACTGCACACGCCACAGATTACCGCGACCATCGTACATTTCACCGGTCAATGCAGTCCAGGAATCCTCGTCAATGTAGTAGCGACGCTTGCTGTACTGGTGACGTTTGCCGGCCTTCAGCGTGCCCTCAACCACCCAAACACGACGTTTTTCCCAGCGGATGGACTCGGGATCCAGAAACTTCTTACCCAGCAGATCTTCCACTTTCTTGTGAAACAGGAACTTGTAATTACCCCAGGGGATAATCTTCTCCTGCTTGCCGAGCAGTTTCCAATCGTAACGCTCTAATGAGCCGTTGTAGATGTAGGAGTCGTCATAGGTGGAGGTGCCGGCCACAGCGGGGTTTGGCGTATCAAAGCTCACCGTTGGCGCCAGGCGCACGCGGCGCTGCCCCGTCAAATACTGCCACGCTTTACGACCACGTCCTTCGGTAAAGTCTGCGCCAGGCTCGTGCACCAGCAGGATCTCTCCCGAACGACGCGCCGGTGCCTTATAGTTGATACGCAACCACGTCCAAGGCCTATCGGCCGCTGGCTCCTCAGGGTTGCGGAACATGGGCGTAGTAAATGCCGCACTCGCGGTGGTGGACAAAATAGGCTTACCGCTGGAGTTTACGTAATACACGTCATAATCCAGGTACACTGGCGTCAGATAGCGCACCATGTGGTTCCACATCACCTCCTGACCAGTCTTGGGAATAGGAAACGGCACGCCAGGATAATTGCCTTCGATCTTTTGCCCATCGGCTACCAGGGTGGCGCCAGTTGCATTTTTCTTGGCATTTTTATAAACCCAATCGGGCACGATATAGTCGCGATGCGTGGGATAGACGTTCATGTGATAACCGTCTGCACCCAGCTTTTCAAACAAGCCGATAGTGCCCGCCGTCAAGAGCTTTTCGTACTCTTTCCAGTTATCGTTGTTGATAACATACAAGGGTTTTTCATCGGCATAGGGGTCGATATAGTTGTCGGAACCGGGCACGAAATCAGCGGGGATGGGCGTTCCCTTGGGATCCCATGCGGGGATGCTGCCATCGGCATTACCCGCACGCTCTGCGCCCATCGGCGTTAAATCCTTACCGAGACGATCAGCTTCCTGCTGAGACACCCCCGCCAGTGCAGCGCTGCTTACCACTGCACCAGCACACAGCGCCGCCATTATTGTTTTAACTGTCATAGAGTTTTCCTCGTTACAAAACACAAGTTGTGGACACAAATCCTAATTAAAAAGTTCGTTTAATCGTCAGTGACACGTTATCGCGGTCTTTCAACAGGCCGCCGATACCGGCTTTCACTGGGCCAAAGTAGACGTTGTAACGCGCCTGCACATTCCAGGTTTCGTTGATGTTGGCGCGTACACCGATACTGCCGCTGCCGCGATCTTCGTCACCACCAAAGGTCAGCGGATGCTTTTCACCGTCAATAGTGTAGGAAATGCTTACCGGTACAGTGACGTCCCAACCGGGCAGCACCTGATACCAGGTGGGGTTAAATACCGCCGACACCGCGCTGACCACACGTCCTTCCGTAACACGCTTGTCCAGCAGGGCGCAATTGGCAGTACAGTCATCCAGCCAGGCTGCGGTGAACTCAAATATGTAGTTACCACCCTCCCAGATACCGTTATTGTTCAAAAAGCCAAGGCCGTTCCAGATCACGTGCCAGGTGTCGCCGACAGCGCCCGGATAATTGGTGGGGTTATAATCGCTGAAAGTACCGTCCATGATCGTAAAAGGCAGATTCTCTTCTACCAGCGGTTTGAAAGCTGCCGGCACGTTATAGACCTGACTCAACACGGCGGCAAGCTCAGGTGCGAGACCCGTGCCACGGCGATGAACGATGTCCAAACCCATGGAAATACCCCCGATTTCCTTGGCAAAGGAGATGCCATAGAGATCGATATCGTCTTTATAAATCCAGCGTGCTTGACCGTATTCGACCGTGCGTGCGTCCGCATCAAACACTGGCGCATTGGGGCAGGCCACTGCAGGATTGCTGGCACACATGCCATTCCAGAACGCCAACAGGTTTTGACCGGTGGGATTACCACTGGCAGCTAAGGCACCTGCAAATTGACCGAGGTCAAAGCCACCGTGCAGACCATGCAGGTTTTTATCCACGTAATTCAAATAGATAAAACTAGTTTCTAAACCCAAATCTTCAAAGTAGTACTGAACATTTATACCCCATTCCTCATCTTCAGTAGCGTCGCGATCAGTTTTAAAACCCGAACGTACCGGAGCGTTTGGATCGCCTACGGGCACAATCGCAAACTCAGAGCTGCGCTCGGCCAGACCTTCCGCAGGGCTGAAGTAGGTGCCCGATGCGGGCATACGATAGCGCAGATGCTCAAAACCATAGTAGGCATTCAACGTCAGGTGATCGCTTAGCTGCACTACGGTCGACAGCTTGTTGTAGGGCATAAACAGCTCTTTTGCCTCGGTGCCCGGCACGGAAAATGCTTTCGCAAAATCCAGCGGCGCCATAGAGCCACCAATGGAGTTAATCGCACCGCCAGCCAGCAAGCTGTTGCCCCAGTAAATGGTGTGTCGACCCAGGCGCACATTCGCGGCCACGTCACCCATATAAAAGTTGGCAAAGGCAAACGCGTCTAACAGCTCGCCACCTCGGTAATGCAAGGATTTCGCCGCGTCGTTGTATTCGCCGGGCTTTACGCTGGGGGATGCCCATGTGTAGTAGCGGTCTTTGGGATGGTCGCTGTCTTCGTAAGCCGGGTCATACCAAGCCGAACCACTGACGCGAAAGCCAAAGCTGTCGTCATAGACTACATCCAACTCGGAAAACAGGTCAAAACGCGTGCTGACGATACCGCCGTTGCGACGATCTACCGACAGATCCCCATCATCGGCAATCTGAAACGCCGCGCCGCGCTTGGCCGTTACCACCTCATCACTTTGCTTGGCCACACGCGAAATCGCGTTGAACTTAAAAGTGTTATCCCAGCGCACTTCCCAGTTATCACCAGTGTCGAACTGGAAAGCCGACGCCTGAGCAACGCCCAGTGCCAGTGGCAGCGCAAGTAGTTTTTTGTTCATAGTTTCATCCCTCAATGGACAGCTTACGAATATTTTGGCTTTTACCCTGCCGCTGTCTTAGCAAGTATTGTTAGTTTTTTCAATGGCGCATTTTTACTGATACTGAAAATCTGGCGCACAAGCCCCCGTGCAACTGCTGCGCTATCGAAGCACCACAGATGCTGCGGCAAATAACAAGAAATGCAATTTATCACTCGTTCTGGACGCATTCTTATCAACAACTTAACGTCGCCTGACCCACCATTGGTTCCACAGACTAGCCAAACGACTTTTCGGTGTCAACATTATGTGCACAAGCGACAGCGCAAAACAAGCGGGGGTATTAACTATTGAACCATGCAATAGTGCAACACCGGCACTAATTTCCGAGCAGGCGGAGTTCACCGCTGTCTTCCACGTATTGCGTTGGCACAGGCCCGTTAAAATCGACCTTGGCAGCAAAGCGGTAATCAAGTACGCCACTGTAAAGCCTGTCGACACTGCCAAACAGCTTAAAGACCTGAATCAGGTTTATGCCGGCCTCCAGGGTTACCACTTCTTCGGTGTAGGGTTCGATACGCGGCACTTCGCGACTCACCCCCGAAATCAGCTCGCGCCCAAGCAAATCAATACTGTAGGCGATGCCCGCTACATCCAGTGCGATGCTGTTAGGGTTTTGCACACGCAGCTTTACGGCAAAGCGCGGCATCCCCTGCCGGCCAACGCCCACGGGGGTAAGACTCTCCACGCTCACTTTGGGCGCTTCAATACGCGGCATCACGGACGCGCAAGCGGTGATGCACAGCGCACACAGCAGCAAACACAGGGCCAAGGCGCGATGCGGCAGTGTTTTAATCATGGTCTCAGCCTCGTTGTTGTATTGGAAACGCAGCCATACCTCGACCGCGTCTGTGTTGTCAATCCAGTGGCGAGCGACCGCGCTGCGCGGCGATGCGCAAACGCAGGGCATTCAATTTGATAAAGCCCTCCGCATCTTTTTGATCGTAGGCGCCCGCATCTTCTTCAAAGGTGGCCACATGCTCATCGAACAAGCTGTCATCGGACTTACGGCCGGTGACAATTACATTACCTTTGTAGAGCTTCACTCGCACCGTACCGTTGACCACCGTTTGCGACTCGTCAATCGCGCGCTGCAACATTTGACGCTCGGGCGACCACCAGTAGCCGTTGTACACCAGCTTGGCATAACGCGGCATCAGTTCGTCTTTCAGGTGGGCGGCTTCGCGGTCGAGGGTCAAGGACTCTATGGCGCGGTGAGCTTTTAACATGATAGTGCCACCAGGGGTTTCATAACAGCCGCGGGACTTCATGCCCACATAGCGATTTTCCACAAGATCGGCGCGGCCAATGCCGTTGGCGCCACCAACCTTGTTCAAACGATATCACCGTTTTGATACCTAAGCTCAAGTACGGTGGGCGTATCCGGCGCAGCTTCAGGACTGACGCTCCAGCGCCACATATCCTCGTCGGCCTCCTGCCACGGGTCTTCGAGCTTGTCGCCTTCGTAGGAAATATGCAGTAAGTTGGCATCCATTGAATAGGGGGATTTTTTCTTGTTGCTGGCAAAATCCACGGGGATATCGTGGGTTTCACAGTAATTCATCAAGGCTTCGCGGGAGTTCAAATCCCATTCACGCCAGGGCGCGATCACCTGAATACCGGGCTTTAATGCGTACGCCCCAAGCTCAAACCGCACCTGATCATTGCCCTTGCCGGTCGCGCCGTGGGAAATAGCGTCGGCACCCGTTTCATTGGCAATTTCGATCAAGCGCTTGGCGATCAGGGGGCGCGCGATGGAAGTACCCAGCAGATACTCACCTTCGTACACGGTGTTGGCACGAAACATGGGAAATACAAAGTCGCGCACAAACTCTTCGCGCAGATCGTCTATATAGATTTCTTTTATCCCCAGTGCCTCGGCTTTGGCACGGGCGGGTTCAACTTCTTCACCTTGACCGATATCGGCGGTAAAGGTGACCACTTCACACTGATAGGTATCTTGCAGCCAACGCACGATTACCGAGGTGTCCAAGCCTCCCGAATAAGCCAACACCACTTTCTTGATACCCGACATGCGCGTCTCCTTTACCTTCGCATAAAAAGACCTATTTTACGCCCCAGACTCGCCCTGTGCCACTCCCGCGCGCCGTCATTTTGCGATAGCATGGCAGTTTTTCGAAGCGATGACTCTCCTGTGAACGAAATTACCCTGACCCGCCCCGATGACTGGCACCTGCACCTGCGCGATGGCGCAGCGCTCACTCACACCTGCGCTGACACCGCCCGCTACATGGGGCGCGCGATTGTCATGCCCAATCTCGTACCGCCGGTACAAAACGTAGCGGACGCCCGCGCCTACCGCGAGCGCATCCAGACGGCGATGCACAGCGCTACTCGCCGGTTTGAACCACTGATGACCCTGTACCTCACCGACCAAACCACACCGGAGATGATTCGCGAGGCCAAAGACAGCGGCTTTGTCAAAGCGGTAAAACTCTATCCCGCCGGGGCGACCACAAATTCCTCTGCGGGTGTGGCGCAGCTCGATGCCTTGTACCCTACCCTTGAAGCCATGCAGGACGTGGATCTTCCGCTGCTGATACACGGGGAAGTCACGGATCCCGCCAGCGATATTTTTGATCGTGAAGCACTGTTTATCGAAGAACAGCTCGCGCCGCTGTGTGCGCGTTTGCCCCGGTTGCGCATCGTGTTGGAACATATCACCACCACCAATGCGGCAGATTTTGTGCGCAGCGCCAATGACAGGGTGGCGGCCACGATCACCGTGCACCACCTGTTGTACAACCGCAACGAATTATTAGTGGGCGGAATCAAACCTCATTATTACTGCCTGCCCGTACTCAAACGCCGCTGCCACCAAGAGGCGCTGGTCGCAGCGGCAATCTCGGGCAACCCCAAGTTTTTCCTCGGTACGGACTCGGCGCCACACGCCACCGACGCCAAGGAATCACCCTGCGGCTGCGCGGGCATTTACACCGCCCACGCGGCCATCGAGCTTTACGCAGAAGTGTTTGACGCACATAACGCACTGGATAAACTCGAAGGCTTTGCCAGCCACTTCGGCCCCGATTTTTACGGCCTGCCCCGCAACACCGACACCATCACTTTGCGACGGGAACCCTGGGATGCTCCCGCGCAAGTGCCTTTTGGCGATGATATGCTCACCCCGCTGCGCGCCGGGCAAGAGATTAACTGGCGAGTGGTTGAATGAGCACCGACGACATGACAGGCGCTCGCATTTGCGAGCGTTTTCGCGGTTTTTTGCCCGTAATTATCGATGTGGAAACCGGAGGCTTTAACGCCAAAACCGATGCCATTTTAGAAATCGCCGCCACCCTGGTGCGCATGGATTCAGTCGGCGAGATCAGTGTGCACCGCACCTTTGCCTGGCATGTGCAGCCTTTTGCCGATGCCAATATCGAGCAATCCGCACTGGACTTTACCGGCATTGACCCCTGGCACCCGTTTCGCGAGGCAGTCACCGAAGAGGCGGCATTGACAGACATGTTTCGCATTATCCGCAAGGAAATCCGCAACCAGAATTGTACTCGCGCTATTATGGTGGCACACAACGCCCATTTCGATGCCGGTTTTATCAGCGCTGCCACAGAGCGTTGCGCTCTAAAACGCAACCCCTTCCACCCCTTTTCCCATTTCGATACCGCCACCCTGGGCGGCCTGGCCTACGGTCAAACCGTACTCGCCAAAGCCTGCGAACACGCGGGCATCAACTTTGACAACGCCGAAGCACACAGCGCCGCCTACGATGCCGAACGCACCGCCGAGCTGTTTTGCGAAATCGTCAACCAGTGGCATCGTTTGGGTGGCTGGTCGCCCGAGTTCAGCGGCTAATGTTGGTGTCATTTTCAGACACCCTGCATTTATTCTTGCTCGGATATTTCACAGTGAATGAAATATCCGGGTTAACCCGGATGTTTTGCCGGTAAATGGAATTTTCGGACAAAAGGACAAAGAAGGTTGTTCAAACATCATGAAAAGCGTAGCGGTAGCTACGGT
>PDWI01000344.1_pt1 | contig 74968 bp, 66 predicted proteins | sample 1430891 | NCBI WGS metagenome assembly PDWI01 (sample SAMN01162508, study PRJNA174530) | Oral metagenome, whole genome shotgun sequencing project. | biome: Marine environment; feature: Marine mammal; material: Swab sample of the gingival sulcus; isolation source: swab sample of gingival sulcus...
TACGCTATCTATTTTTCCCGTAAATATGTTGAAGGCTTTGTCCTCATTCCCGTCTTTATCATAATAAGTATGCCTAAACGAATGAATAGATAATTGGGCAATTTTCTTGTTTGTATCAATTTTTAAGTCAATAGGCTGCTGGAATTCAGGATGTGTTATGGCGTTTTCGATAACGCTAAATGCCTTGGATGATGCGCCTTTAACTCTTATGGTTTCCGTTTGATGGTTTTTTGTATTAAGGAGTTCGAGCGTATAGGTAGAGGTGTTTGTAAAGTAGTCTGTATAATAATAGGCTAAACCCGAATAGTCAATTGTATATCGTAGTTTACCTGTTTTGATAAACCCATCGGCACATCTGGGGCTATAGCTAAATAGGACTTTAATAATACTATCTATCGAAGTATTATTGATCTTAGTCAATATTTTTCCTTTGATATTGTAATGTTCTATATCATTCAGAATATATACTTTCTTATCCAATACTTTTACTATTATGGGCGGTATAAGTGCCTTTTCATTAAAATATTCACCTATATCCTTTGATGAACCTATTCTACAATGCCCCTCTTTGGTAGCTGTCACAATTTTTGATGCTATTCGGAAAAAATCGTATGAATGCATACCGTCTTTAATTTTGGCTCTTTCTTGAGCGCAGATACTATCAAATGTTGCCACAGATTGATACCAATACAATCCGGCATGTGCTTCTTTCAAAGCATTGACCATGAAGTCAAAATCGCTATACAATTCTTTGGAAGAGTACTTTTTTAGGCTAGTATGTTTTTGTGCAAAAGAAATTGAACAGATGAATAGAAATAGTAGAGTTGCTTTGGTTTGCATAGTTGGTTTGTTTTTACATTGACAAATCAATAATACTTTCCATAGCGTTGATAATGCGTTGTCGCCCTTCAGGTGTATTGAGGTCTATACCACAGAATAGACTTCCGTTAGATTTGGCATGAATAGATAAGTAATACAAACCGGCAATTTGCACGGCTAAAATGGCTCTTAAATCAAGTTTATTACCTTTATTATTGTCTAACGACAAAAATAGCCTCTCACCTAAAACTTCTCTTTCTCGTGCGACTTTCTTCATTATTTCAGCATCATCGCTCAATTCCCATAGCAATATCTTTTGCAATTCTTCACTATGAAAGACTTTGTCAAAAAGCGCATTTAAAACAAGTACAATATCAAATTTCGTAACTTCACGCTGTTGATTTACAAGTTCGTTAAGACGTTCGTTATTGAGCAATTGCCAAAAATCTTTTCGTTTCACGTACTCTTCTAGCAGATTTTCCAAGGAGCCGAAATATTTTTTTATAAGGGTATGATTTACTCCCGCCTCTTTGGTGATATTAGCATTGGTGAGTCCTGTATATCCCTTTTCTCTAAACACAACTTCGGTAGCAGCAATAATTTTCTCCTTAGTTCGCTCTTTGTTGCGAATCAGCCCATCGGTTGTTTTGCGAGTGTTCATATACAATATGAATTTAAAATAATTATCTGCAAAGATACAATTAATCTATAACGACACAATTAACACATATTATAAAACATATAAAAACTAACATTATACTGATAAACAGTGTTTTTTAATTTTTTATCGCTATTGATACTAATTGGCGTATATCTATCAGCAACAGGAGCACTCACCGCTGTAAGCTCCTGTTCTTCAATCTTTGCAAGCCTCGAATTCGAACGTTCTATACAGCCTCTTCTTAAAAACGCTGACTTTATGGACAGATACTATTTAATGAAACCCGTGAATATCCATTTTGACACCAGGATAAAAGTATTAACTTTGTAATTACATTTTAATAGCTATACCAATGGAATTACCAGTAATACAAATAGGGAATTCAAAAGGCTTGAGATTATCGAAGACATTACTAGACAAGTATCATATTAAGGACAAAGTAGAGCTAATCCTTGAAAAAGGCTATTTAATAATTAAGCCGATTTCAAGTCCAAGAAAAGATTGGGACAAGGCTTTTGAACAAATGGCAAAGGAAGGAGATGACCAGCTTTTATTTGAAGATATTTTTGAAAATGAGGATTTTGAAGAATGGAAGTAGTGCAGTATCAAATAGTGTTAGTCAACCTTGATCCGACCATTGGAAGTGAAATAAAAAAGACCCGACCATCTGTAATTATTTCGCCAGACGAAATGAATAAACATCTGCGGACAATTACCATTGCTCCAATGACAACGACTTCAAGAAAATATCCAACAAGAATAGAAGTAAAGCATAACAACAAAATTGGTTGGGTTGTTATTGATCAGATTCGGACAATTGACAAACAACGAGTTATAAAGATTATAGGAAAACTCTCCAAACCTGAAATAAAGGAGTTAAAAGCGGTTATAAAAGAGACATTTGTTGATTAGAATAGCGTCCGCCTATAACGTCCGACTTCTTTATGATGCTTCTCTTTCAAATGGTTATTTCGGCGTTGCTCAATACATCACATTTACTTTAGTAAACGCCCATTTCTCGGCCTTCGCAAGCCTCGAATTTGAACATTCTGTACAGCCGCTGCTCAGCCCCTTGACTTTGTAGACAGGCCCCTATTTATCTCCTCCCTCGTTCCTGTTACTTTGTTTCGTACTTTTGTAGCACAATTATTAGCGCGACCATGAAATACCCCAAAAAACGTACACAAGGCCATTACGAAGATTCCAAGTCCGGAAATCGTCCCGACAGAAGGGGAGGGCATCCCGCCAAGAGAGCCTCCGGATCGAAAGAGCGCCCTCGTGGTGAAAAAGCAGAAGCCGAAGAGATCCGGCTCAACAAGTTTATCGCCGATAGCGGCGTCTGTTCGCGGAGGGAGGCAGACAAGCTTATTGCCTCCGGGGTGGTACTGGTTAACGGAAAAGTGGTAACAGCCCTGGGAACAAAGGTGAGTTCTCGGGATAAGGTAACCATTGGAACGCAGTCGCTAAAGCGGGAAAAACTCCAATACGTCCTCCTCAACAAACCCAAGGGGTATATCACCACCATGAAGGATCCTCAGGAACGAAAAACCGTGAGCCTCCTGATCCAACATGCCTGTAAGGAGCGAATCGTGCCGGTGGGGCGTCTTGACAGAAACACCACCGGGTTGTTACTCTTTACCAACGATGGCCAGCTGGCAAAGAAGCTAACCCACCCCAAACATAAGATCAAGAAAATCTACCAAGTGGAGTTGGATAAACCCCTCACCAAAAGCGATCTGCTGGCTATCAGTGAAGGAGTCACGCTGGAAGACGGATTTATCGCCGCAGATAAGGTGGCCTACTTGGATCCGGAGCGGAAGAGCGTGGTGGGGATCGAGATTCATAGTGGAAAGAACCGAATTATCCGACGAATCTTTGCCCATCTGGGGTATAACGTCATCAAGTTGGATCGCACCGTTTTTGCAGGCCTCACCAAGAAGGATATCCCCCGGGGGAAATACCGTCACCTCACCACCATGGAGGTCAACTATCTTCGAATGCTGTAAGCAATCAGGAACTGTCCAAAGGTCTCACCACCCTGCGGGATTCCGGTTATGGGGATGGTCATCGCTGTTACACTGGTATTGCCCAACTTCGGTCTTCCGACTTCCATTCCCATAATTATTTCATAATGTATCCTTTAAGGGTCTTGAAAGATAAATCAGGTAAGCTGATCATAAAATAACGACTAATTGTTCAAAGAGTGCCCCCTTACATGCATAACTCTAGTTGCAGACTTATAAATTGTTGATTTTTAGTTTATTGTTAACTTCCAATTGCCCAAAGATCACCATAAAAATAGAGCAGGGCAAATAACAAAAGGGTATATCCCACCCCTATCAGAAAGGGAATTTTTGCGGACTTTACCCGAAAGGCAAAATTTGCAGGAACACTCCTTCGCCAAAAGAAATCACGAAGAGCAAAGGCTCCGGCCAGGTTGTAAAGAAAGGGGAACATTCCTCCCACCTGAAACAAGGAGACGATTAGCACGCTGGACAAGGCAAAGAACACTGAAAAAGCATACACCTGTAAACGAGCCTTCTTATTCACCTTCCCCAGGTTGTAGGCTAACATGAATCCTCCCAACAGGGTATTGAAGAAGAGGGAGAACCAAAAGATGGTCATGGGGCTAAAGAGCTCTGGCATGGCCGCATCACGCGCCTGTGCAGCCATAAATTCAGCCTCCTCTTCCTCACTTTTGAGGCGCATGGCCGCTTCGTAAAGCCCCTCATACTTCTCCTTTAACTTATCTAAACCACGGAACAAAAGCCCCCGCTTTTCTGCCTCCCAAACCGCTGCAAGCATAGCATCGTCGTGATACAAGGAGGGTGCCAACAGCATCTCCTTTAAACGATCATCGGAGTAGGTGTGCATATTTAATCGATATTGTTCCGGATCCATCATCTGCATGCCACAAAAGTAATTTTTTTTAGCGCACCATGGGTTCACTTTAACAAAATTTGCATTAATCCATAGAACATGTATTGTCAAGATCTTCAATTATCATCCCATGAAGAAAGTTAACCTACTGATAACCTGGATTATTAGCTCAATACCTCTCCTCTTAGCGGCGCAGGACACGCTGGTGCAACAAAGTTTCGAGGGGGCGGCCACCGCATGGTCTTACTTCGCTGACCCGCCGCCCTACAATATCACCGAAGACATCTGGGATACCGTTGCAGAGATAGAGGATCTTGCCCCCTACCAGGGGAGCCTTTTCTGGGGAATCCGGGACTTGGATAACAACAACGGAGGGGGGAACTTTTTCCATAAGCTTCTCTTTGACTCCGTCAATCTAGCCGGCTTCACCAACTGCTCCCTCTCCCTTCGCTACAATGCTGTGGCGTTTGATGCCGGGGATAAGCTTCACCTCGACCTCTTCCTGGATGGAGCGGAAGAACACATCGTACTGCTTAACGGTGCCTCGGGAGGGGTCTCTACCGATGGCTGGCAAGAGTTTCTGTATGCGATTCCCGATAGCATTGCGATATGCGCCGTGCACCTAAAAGCAAAACAGAACGGAGGAACAGACAGGGCCGGATGGGATCAACTGATGATCACCGGCTTCCCGGAAGGAGCTGTCCCCCTTACGGCCTCTTTCTCTGCCGATAAAACGTTCACCTTTTGCCACGAACTTGTGACTTTCGAAAATCTTACCTGGGGTGGCACGCCCCCCTATACACTATCCTGGGACTTCGATCACAACGGCACCATAGATGACACAGTCCCCCATCCTCAGTATGGCTACGCAACCCCGGGGCGCTATTATCCCAAACTTTTTGTGGAGGATCAAGAGGGCGATACGGCCTCCTTCATCCTGCCAACTCCCATTGAAATCATCCCCCAACCCCGAGCCTGGATCAATGAGATCCACTACGACGACATGTCAAAAAAGGACCCTTCAAAAGACACCAATGAAGGGGTTGAGGTGGTAATCGGCGATACGACGTTCCTTCACCTGCCGAACTATACCCTCTCTCTTTACAACGGGCACAACGGAAAGGTGTACCAGTCGGAAACCCTTGATCACTTCACGGTGGGGGATACACTGGAGGCCTTTCACTTTTTTCACCACTTCTTCGGTTCCCTGCAAAATGGGGCTCCCGACGGTGTGGCCCTGGATTATTTAGGAAAACCCCTCACTTTTCTCAGCTATGAGGGCACCTTTGAGGCTACCAACGGCCCGGCGGAGGGGCTTTGGAGCACCGATATAGGAGCCACGGAGGATGCCTCTACCCCTGTGGGGAGATCTATCCAATGCCAAGGGGTTGGGGAGGAGGGCCACCACTTTTATTGGACATCGTTGGTGGAAGAGACCTTTGGCCATCCCAACATAGGCCAATTCCTTGCCTGGCCCGCCCAAACCACCTGGATAGGAACAACGCCCCATTGGCTTAGCGAGGCGAATTGGGACAACGGCATCCCCGGCCCTGGCACAGAGGTATTGCTCGACGCAGGCGAAGCGGTATATCCTACGCTCAGTCAGCAGCAGTGGTGTAAAACCCTTACCCTCAATGAGGGGGCCTACCTCCTGGACAGCACGAGTTGCCTGCACCCCTCCCAGCAGATCACCGTAAACCGATGGCTTGCAGGTGGCACTTCCGCCACCAGCGACCCGGATCATGCCATCTACCACTTTATTGGCTCGCCTCTCCCCCATTGCAAAGCCATCGACGTTCTTCCCCCCAACGCTTATGTACGGGCCTACCATGAACCCTCCCAAAGTTGGGTCAACCTCACGGGAAGCGACTTCCTGCTGCCGGGAAAGGGATACTCTGTCTATCTTCCTTCTGCCAATAACCAACTCACCTTCTCCGACTCCCTTCCCAATACAGATCTCTCCTTCCATAATCTCTCCCTCTCCGGGAGCAACTTAGACTACTCCGGCTTTCACCTGTTAAGCAACCCCTTCCTCTCTCCCATCGACTGGGATCTGCTCCCCAAGGAACAGGTCGCCCAAACGGTTTACCTCTGGCACAACGGCGACTACTTAGAGTGGAACGGACTGGTGGGGAGTCTCCCCGGTGGCATCATCCCGGTGGGGCAAGGTTTCTTCGTACAGGTGACGGATGCACAAAACCACATCGCCATACCTCCCACAGCCATGGTTCCGGATACCGCTCCCATCTACAAGAGCGAGGAACTTCCGGTGTTGACCATAGCGCTTCTTTGGGAAGAGCTGGAAGACAACGCTTTTCTGGCTTTTAAAGAGGACGCCACAAGCGCCTTCGATCCCCCGTATGATGCGCTGAAACTAAGCGGACAGGCACATCATCCGGAGGTGTATCTCATACAAAACGACCTTCGCTATGCTATCTGTTTTACCCATACGGATAGCGTAGCCGAGTTCTATCTGGGCATTAAAGCCCCCCAGGAGGGGGATTACACCCTTCAGTTTGGGGGCCCCATCCTCTCCATGGAGTACCCCCTGTTCCTCAAAGACCTATATACCAATAACCTTTATGATATACGAAAGACCCCGGTGCATGAATTTTTCTCCTTTGAAGGCACCTTTGAAGACCGCTTTGTGATTACACAGCAGCCGGTGGGTATACAAGAGGCCGAAAAGGAACCCATACGAATCACACAACACGAGGGCCTCTTGACCCTTCACACGTCCCAATGCATGGAGATAACTATCTTGAGCATCACAGGTCAGGTCGTAGAGCATCGACAACGGCACTGTGGAACCTACAAAATTCCACTCCCCCCGGGAATCTACCTTCTCAAAACAGAGCGGTTTATCAGAAAACTTATCATCCTATAACATACGTATTATTATGAAAAAGACCCCCCTCATCATTACACTACTCCTTATCGCCCTGACCACCATAGGACAACCCGATCCCGGAAAAAATGGCGACGGCGAAGGCGTAGAGGGTGACCCCATTGGAGGAAGTGCCCCCATTGGCAATGGAACCATTGCCGTCTCTCTCCTTATCATCGCATGGGTTGCAGGAAAGATCGTGTTAAAAAAAGGGACAACCCGAGCCACGGAGATTGATTGACCATAAGAAAAGCCTCAGGGATGTAGTTCATCGACACCCTTTTCGTCGCTTTTTTTGTTTCGATACAAAAAAAAGCAATGAGAGGGATAGCAGTGCAACCGGATCTACTTCCCGGAGCGCATTACAATGCCCCTCGCCACACTGGCCAGCAACATTATGAGGAAAGTGAGTACCGCAACCCGTGCGATATAATCGCCATGTTGTGCATAAAACGTGATACGGTCGTTGGCATTGATCGTGTGTCTGATGGCCGTTCTTTCCCAGTAGGGTGTAGCTTTTATCACATCCCCCCGCTGGTTGATGAAACAGGAAGTACCGGTATTGGCAGAGCGGGCGATGGAGCGGCGCATCTCAATGGCACGCAGCCGGGCGTAGGAGGCGTGTTGGCGATACCCGGGCGTGTCCTTCCACCAACCATCGTTGGTCATCACAAAGATCGCCTCGGCACCGTTTCGTACAAATCCCGACAAAAACTCCCCAAAAATTGACTCGTAACAGATACAGGGAGCCACCGATACCTCATGAAGGGTATTGTAAAAGGGCTTACGCTCCCGGTCAATCCCCAAACTGCCCACCGTTCCCCCCAGGTCCAACGCAAGATGCTCTATAAACGGGAGGTACTCTATCAAGGGCATGACCTCCACGCCGGGAGTCAGCTTTGACTTATGGTACAGCTGAATCTCGGAGATATTATCCATATAGAACACCGTATTGTAGGCATCGTAATACCAATCGGCATTGGGAACCAAGCGAGCCGTTGAGGTTAACGTTTCTCCCGGAAGAAAACGCTTATAGGTCGAAGCTCCGATACAGATTGCAGTCTGCGGATATTGCGACATATAGTCCAGCAGCGAGCGCACGCTACGGCTCTCCGTCAACTTCCGTTCAAAAAGACTTCCCTCCTGTATCACTGATTCCGGTAAAACGATAAAATCAACCAGGGAGTCCCCATGGGTATCGATTAAATCATACACATTGGAGAGGACCTCATCGGGCGAAAGTCCGTACTGCTCTGTATAGGGATCATTATTAGGCTGTATCACCAAAATATCCAGCGGATCTTCCCGCTCCTCGTAAGCATGATACATCCGATGGGAGAGAAAAACAGGTACGGCGAAGACGAGCAGTGCCATGGCGACTATCCACAAGGGGTTATAGCCCTTTCGGCCGGAGAAGAGGCTCCGCAAGGCGGTAAATAATAACAAATTCACCACAAAAACCCACAACGTTCCCCCAAAGGTTCCCGTATATTCATACCACTGAATCCAACGGGGATACATGGAGAATCCGTTCCCGATGTTCAACCAGGGCCAATTGAGCGACCAGTTTAGGTGGAGATACTCAAAGGCCATCCATGCCACGGGCAATATCCAATAGCCCCCCTTAAAACGAAAGACATTTTTCCGAATGAGGTGATAAATCTGTATCACAAAGGCCATGAACAAGCTGTTGAGCGCGATGGCAACAATACCGCCCACTGCCGTACTATTGTAGATCCAGTAAGTATCCAACGCGTTCCAGAGAAGCATCCCCGGAAGGGCAAAAAGAAAGGGAGCCCATCCACTATAGGTCTTCTGTTTGACGGCAATCGCCTCTTCCATAAACAACAAGGGGAGAAAAGCGATGAATAACAATCCGGGAAATCCACTCTCCGGCCATGCCGCCACCAAAAGAAGCCCCGTCAAAGCCGATAATAGGATCAAATAACTCTTTTTCATACCTGTATGCTACTCCTCTGTATCCGGCATCGGTGCTGAATACAGATAATCATTATAAGGATAACGTATCCGATGAATTTTATTGACCTCCGCATACAACACTTCCCGGAACTCCTCCAAATAGTCCCTTTGGAGGGCGGAGATAAACAGCGAGGGGGTATGCTCTTTGGCCAAGAACATCTTTTTCAATGCCTCCAGAGAGATGTTCTCCCTGGTCTCCGGGGTAAGGTCTCCCTCCTCCTTGGGCGTCCATGTGTAGGCATCGGTCTTGTTGAAGACGAGAATGACGGGGATCTCCGCGGCTCCTATTTCACTCAGCGTCTTTTTCACCACCTCCATCTGGTTTTCATGGTCGGGGTGAGAGATATCCACCACATGGACCAGCAGATCGGCCTCCCGCACCTCATCCAGTGTGGACTTGAAACTCTCTACCAAAGAGTGGGGAAGTTTACGAATAAACCCCACCGTATCCGACAGGAGAAAGGGTAAGTTTTGAATCACCACCTTTCGCACCGTGGTGTCCAGCGTAGCAAACAACTTATCCTCCGCAAACACATCCGACTTACTCAACAGGTTCATGATGGTGGATTTCCCCACATTGGTATAGCCCACCAATGCCACACGCACCATCTTTCCTCTGTTACCCCGTTGTGTCGTCATCTGCTTATCAATATGGGTCAGTTTTTTCTTTAACAGGGCTATCCTATCGCGGATAATCCTTCGGTCTGTTTCGATCTCTGTCTCTCCGGGGCCGCGCATTCCGATTCCTCCTCGCTGCCGTTCCAGGTGGGTCCACATCCTCGTGAGGCGAGGTAACAGGTATTGATACTGTGCCAACTCCACCTGCACCTTCGCGTGTGCGGTCCTGGCTCGAGAGGCAAAGATGTCGAGAATCAAGTTAGTTCGATCCAACACTTTGATTTTAAATGCCTGCTCCAGATTCCTCACTTGTGAGGGGGAGAGCTCATCGTCAAAGACCACTACACTCACCTCAGAATCCGCCACATAGTGCTGAATCTCTTCCAGCTTTCCCCTCCCCACATAGGTTTTGGGGTTGGGAAAGTCTAACTTTTGAATAAACCGTTTTACCGTGACACCTCCTGCCGTACTGGTGAGAAAAGCCAACTCATTGAGATACTCTTCTGTGCGTTCCAACGGTGTTTCGCGAGTGACCAAACCGACCAATACCACACGTTCCTGTGCGTATGTTTTTTTTAATGCTGTACCCATACTACGGCAAAAATACGAAAGAGTATCCGGTCTGCAATAGATTAGGTGCCAGAAAAGAATCCCTTAGGATAAGGTGGCAATGTGATCAGGCCAAATACTCTTCTCAAAACGCTGACTTTATGGACAGACACTAACTGATCTGGCTCCAACGGTGCCCCATCTGCGAGAGGTATTGAAGATAATGGGCAATGGGCGCATTGGCGGGTTTTTGCAGCAGTGGATCGTCGGCGATTATTTTTGAAGCAGCGGCATGGGCATACTTTAGGATGGGTTCATCATGGACAATGGAGGCCAGCTTCAGCCCCTCAAGGCCACTCTGCCGGGTGCCACCGATCTCTCCCGGCCCCCGGAGCTGCAAGTCCGCCATGGCAATGTGGAATCCGTCGTTGCTCTCCACCATGGTGCGGAGCCTCTTTTGGGCATCAGATGAGAGTTCGTTCCTGGAGACCAAAAGGCAGTAGGACTGATCTTGTCCTCTCCCCACCCGTCCACGTAGTTGATGCAGTTGTGACAACCCGAACCGTTCCGCATTCTCAATAACCATCACCGTGGCATTGGGCACATCCACCCCCACTTCAATCACAGTGGTAGCCATCAAGATATGGGTCTCTCCTTTGACAAAACGTTGCATCTCAAAGGCCTTATCCTTGGCCGACAGTCGTCCGTGGACAATACTCACCTGGTATTCGGGCATCTGAAACTCCCGTGAGATGGTCTCAAACCCATCCATCAAGTCTTTTAGGTCCATTTTACGAGACTCCTCAATAAGCGGATAGACAATATATACCTGCCTGCCTTGGGCTATTTGGTGTTTCAAAAAGCGGTTGATCTCGATCCGCTGATGGTCGAAGAGGTGTTTGGTAACAATGGGCTTTCTTCCGGGAGGGAGTTCATCGATGACCGAGTAGTCCAAATCCCCATAGAGCGACATGGCAAGGGTGCGGGGAATGGGCGTTGCCGTCATCACAAGCACGTGGGGAGGGATGGTATTCTTTTTCCAGAGCCGGGCTCTCTGTTCCACCCCAAAACGATGCTGTTCGTCGATAACCACCATGCCCAGGTTATGAAACTGCACCGTTTTTTCAATAAGCGCATGGGTACCGATAATGATATCGGCCTGTCCTGTTTGCAACTCCCGGTGAATATCTTTTCGATCTACATTTTTGGTGGATCCGGTGAGGAGATGGAGGTTAAGCCCCAGGCCCTCTGTCATGCGGGTAATGGTCTGGTAATGTTGTTCTGCCAGGATCTCCGTGGGAGCCATCAAGGCGGCCTGATAGCCATTATCAATGGCCAAGAGCATGGTCATCAGCGCCACCAGTGTTTTTCCCGACCCTACATCGCCCTGGAGCAGCCGGTTCATCTGTTTTCCCGTTCCGGTATCCTGCCGAATCTCGCGAATAACCCGTTTCTGTGCTCCCGTAAGCTCAAAGGGCAAAAAGCGGTGAAAAAACTCGTTAAAATATTTTCCAACCTCTTTAAAGGTGTGTCCGGGTACATGCTGGCTGCGCAAGTACTTGGCCTGTAGAATTTGTAGTTGGATAAAGAAAAACTCTTCAAATTTGAGTCTTGCCTGTGCCGCTGCAATGGCTTTTCGATTTTCGGGAAGATGGATGTTGACAAATGCCGTCTCCTTTGAAACAAATTGAAAATAGTTGATGATAGAGGGGGAGAGCGACTCCGTTAGTTTTCCCCGTAATTGCTTCAGCAGGTTCTCCTGTATTTTTGCTAATCCTTTAGAATGAAGCCCCTTATTTCGGAGTTTCTCAGTAGAGTGATACACTCCTTGCCAGCGCCTTCTCTTCTGTTGTTGAAAGGCCTCCTTCGTCTCCAGTTCGGGGTGGGCCATATTGAGGCGTCCTTTGAAGAGGGAGGGTTTTCCAAAGGCCACAAACTCATCTCCCGTCTGCACCATTTGTCGAATCCATTTAAGGCCTTTAAACCAGATCAGCTCAATGGATCCCGAAGAGTCGGAGAGGATAGCTTGGAGGCGAGTCTGCTTTCCCGCCCCGGTGGTTTCTACCTGTACAATGGTTCCCACCACCTGCACCTCCGGCATCTCCGGGGTGATTTGAGCGATGGGAGTAATCTGCGTGCGGTCCACATAACGAAAGGGATAGAAAGTGAGAAGGTCGCCAAATGTGTGAATCTCCAACTCTTTTTTAAGAAGATCCGCTCTTGCGGGCCCTACCCCTTTACAATACTCGATGGGCGTATTGAGAATGTGATCTTGCATGGTCTGTTTATCCATTCATACGGCAGCTTATTATTTATGACCCTCAAATATAGGTAAAAAAAAAACGGGAGACCTGAGAGCCTCCCGTTAAATGTTTTTGCAATAGTTCGGTTAAAATGCCCAGAAGTCATATTCATACTGAAGAATTTCATTACTGATACGGTCCGATTCCAGCAACGCATCAATTCCTGTGGCATACTCAGAAATCCGTCGATCAAAACGGTTGGTCTCTTTATAGATGGTACTATGGAAGATTCGCTTCCAGAACACATCGTCATACGTGAGTTTCAAGGCGTCGTTTTGGGGGTTGTACACCTCCGCCTTTGCGAAGGTCTCCCGTGCTTCAGGATAGTATATCCAGAAGAGCGGATCGTAGCCCCTGAAGTTGCCATTTTCGTCAAGGTTGTCACGCACCGGACATACGCCCAGAATACGTACCTCCATAACGGAACGTTGTTTATCGAAGAACCAATCCTCTTTGATACGGATTCGTTTTACATCCTGGGGGTTGAACTCCGAGTGGATAATGGTATCATAATAGTCATAAGGAGGATAGCTTCGCTGGAGTGTGGCCGTATCGGTACGCGCCAGTCGATTCATAATCTCCTCATAGGTTATGGGTACCAGAAAGTCATCACTGGGGGCAGAAGCATCATAGGCCGTAATCTGACCCTCTTTGAGGCCATCCATAATCACAGTCATCAAACTTCTCCATCCATTCTGTGGCACTTCGGGGTAGTAGAAGGGTTGGTTTAGCTTCTCTCTCATGTCGATGACACGCCAAATCCGCTGAGACCATATAAGATCCGCTTCACGAACGAAGACGTAGGGGATAGGACGTTTATCTACGATATTAACCTTATCGTAAACGCCATCTCTTGGGGTGCTTACAACCTGCGCCTGCGTGGAGACGACTCCGGATATTGTAAGGCTTATAAAGGTAACTATTGCAAGAATTTTTTTCATGGTTTTAAACCTCCGGATATGCATTAATTATTTAATTGTCAAGTTAATAGTTCCAAGACGACGGCTTGATCCGTCGGGACCCTTGGCATAGATATTTTCGAGCCATATCTTATCTCCTCGACGTGAATTGCGGATATAGGAGAGCATCTCTTCCGAGAGTCTGTTTCCTTTTCCTTGCCGGGTGAACATATCACCTCCACGTTGAGTGGCCACAAAGTCATACTTGGTGATCTGAAAGTTCAGCTCAAACTCAAAGTCTTCGGGCATTTGAGGAATGATCGCGCCTGCGGTAGCGAGAAGGTTCTTGTCGATAGTTCCACCTTCTACCCCGCCAATTTTTGCCACGGGGCTGGGGACACGCTTGATACGGAACTCTGCAGATCCCATCTCAACCATCTTGCCATTCTGCTCTGCCGAAACGTTAATGGTTGTTGTACCTTTGGCATCATCGGGCAGGGTAACCATCCACTCGTCAGAGTTAGGAATTTTCACAAGTTTTCCTTTGGTAATGGAAACCTTAAGCAGGTCGTTTCCAATTCCGGGAGAGGAGATAGACACCGGGTTTTCTACCCCTTTATAGAACACATTCATCTTGGTCGGTGCCACCGTGAGAGAGGGTTTAGCCACGATGTAGGTGTCATTGAACGGATAGGTGTTCACACTTCCGTCCGGACCCCTCACCTCAACGATACCTGCATAAGATTGGATCCCTTCCGAGGTGGCGGGAAATTTGAGTTTTACCACACCATCTTTACCGGGGAGCACCTTAGCTCTGTTGATCATGTTAGGAGTGAGCTTATCAACACCTCTCATTACACGAACACTAGGTGCTTGCTTACTATCATAGGCAGCCACAAGGACCTCTGCTTCATACTCACCATTGAGAAATACATAGTTACTAACAGGGATCACCTTAGCGTCCACCATGTCGAACTTAAAGTCTTCCGCACTAATGTTATTATAGAAGTGGTTAAGGACACCAAACTCCGCATTTTGCACATCCATGATGAGCTTGTTGAGGAATGTGACGTCGGCTGCGAGGATCGTATGGTAGAAGTGGTGCATCTCCCATGTCTGTTTTGCTCCATCAGCATCGACATATGTTTTGTCGGTAATTAAACCGAGATTGACACTTTCTCCCTCATCCCCTTCAAAGAGGTTCTGCATATGCTGCTTATACTCGTTGATTTTCCTCTTCAACTCGCCGGCTTTCCCTTTAGTCCCGTCAGGAGAGGATCCTATAAAGTAATTTGTGGGCTCGTCATAACTATCTCGGTTACCAATGTCCTCAAGTTTTACATCCTTAATCTCCTCAATGGGTTTCCCCTCTGTACGGGCAATCACCTCAAGTTTGAGACGCTCAATGTATGCGATCATCTCACCGGAGAGGGAGTCCGCCCGTTGGGCTTTATGCCAATAGGGGCCAACCTTTGCCTGGTTAATGTTGAATTGTTGTCGAAACTTATCATAGATATTGTCAATCTTAGCTTCGAACGTTTTATTGGTCTGTTCAACGCTATCATTCACGGTAACAAAAGCCTCAAGGATTTCAACGGATACGTTAAGTGCTAACATAGCCGTGAGTACCAAGTACATCATCCCGATCATCTTTTGCCGTGGGGTTTCTTTATATCCAGCCATTTATAATGAGCTTTTTTTATTTTCAAATGGATTTAATTAACCAAATCTTACTTGGCTTTTACATTCATAGCTGCGAGCATGTTACCATAAACAGTATTCAATGCAGCTACATTTTTCGTAAGGGCATCCGCCTGCTGTTTATAGTTCTCTGTTGTAGCAATTGATTCTTTCATGTTTTTCATGAAGGCATCAAGCGCATTACCCATTTGACTGGCTACTTTCGACTGTGAATCAGAGTTTTTGAGTTGCATTTCATAAACGGTATTCAGCGCAGCGAGATTCTTTGTAAGTTTCTCAAAGGTTTCGTCGTAAGCTTTGTTTTTGTGAGTAACAGCTTGAGCTGCTTTTTGGTAAGTCTCTGAAAGATTTCCCGCAGCTTTAGCAGCCTCCTGCACATTCTTGAGGAAAGACTCTGTACCGGCCAAATCTTTGTTCATGGAAGCAGCAGTATCCTGATACGCTTTAGAAAGTTTATCCGCTGATTCGGAAGCCGTATTCATACTCTTAGCCAACTTGTCTCCGGCAACTTTTGCATTGGAGACATCCGCCAAAGTGTTAGTGGTGTTGCTAAGATTCGTAAGCCCTTTGCCAAGATCTTCGATCAATTTTGAATCGATCTTTGCATTCTCCAACATTTTGTCGAGTTCCTTAACGGGGGAAGCACCTGTAGCAGCCTTTTCTCCTTTTCCTTTTCCTTTGCTCTTGCCATGGTACATTCCAGCCAGTTCGGGATACACCAGGCTCCAATCCGGTTCTACGTGAGGAGGTTCAAAGGCAGAAAAGAAGAAGATAATAGCCTCTGTTAACATTCCAATAAAGAGCATTTCATTTGCTCCGGATATGTGGGTAATCTTAAACAGTGCTCCTACGATAACGATTGCAGCACCCCATCCATAAAGCTTCGCCATGAAGCCTTTGTAAAATCTGCTCTGAACAAGCTTATTTAGTCCCATAATGTGTAACTTAACTTTTTGTGATTTTTACTTTATAATTTCTTTAACGTTTTCTGAACATATTATTTGTAAACCTTAGAAGCTTTTGAAGGATTATCGCCCTTTTGACGTCCCAGGTAATTCTGGACGCAACGGAATCCCACATAGCATTTTGCCGTATCCTGGTATTCATAACCTCTGGAAGCCACTTCCAAATAGTAATGAACATCTTTCCACGATCCACCACGGACAACTTTCCGTTTAAGTGCCACCGGATCATCTTCACGAGCGTTGTATTTATAGCTCATGTTTAGATCCCAGGCAAAATTATAGGTGGACTCATCAAAAGCATCTACCGTCCACTCCGACACGTTTCCGGCCATATCGTACAGACCAAAGTCGTTAGGAGGATAGTGCCCCACGATCACGGTATAAACGCCACCATCGTTGGCATAATCTCCACGCAACGGTTTAAAGTTTGCCAAGAAACAGCCGTTCTCGTTCCATGTGTAGGGGCCTCCCCAAGGATAGGGGTTCAATTCATAGCCACCACGAGCAGCCCACTCCCACTCAGCCTCTGTGGGGAGTCTAATTTCATTAACAATTACTTCTTTATGCTTAGAAAGATACGAGTTCATATACTCTGTCCGCCAGATACAGAAGGCCTTTGCCTGCCTCCAGTTAACCCCCACCACAGGATAGTTGTCATAGGCCGGATGCCAGAAATAGCGGCGTGTCATAGGATCATTATACGAGTAACTATAGTCGTGGATCCAACATAATGTATCCGGATAGACATTGATCGTCTCTTTGCGTACATAGACAGAACGGTCTGTACGTCCCTGACGACGGTTGGCAAAAGCAGCATTTTTACTTACCGCATCAGGGTCTGAGTAGTTCTTACGTGCCGCAGCCTGAAGGTCAATCCAGTAATATTCGTAGAAAAGTTTTCTTGTATCGATCTCTTTCTTTCTAAAGTAACGCTCATGTTCGGGGAGATACATATCCTCAAGGGCTTCCCGCTCCTCTTCGCCTGTCCAGTCGATCTCCTTATCCCAATTCAACATGGGGGTATCATAGACCTCCTTCGTTTTCTCATTCTCTTCGATGAGATACTCTTCAGGATTCAGGTCACCCAAAAGCGTTCTTGCAATAGAGTCACGAACCCAATGAACAAACTGACGGTATTCGTTATTGGTGATCTCTGTTTCATCCATGTAGAAGGCAGAAACAGTAATAACACGGGGCTGATTAATCCGGGCGTAAGGCACATCTTGATCACCGGCACCCATTGTAAAGCTTCCCATGGGGATATAAGCCATCCCAAAAGGATCAGGCTGGTAGAAGGGCTTCCTACTCTTTACGCCTGTCAACTCTCCATTGCCCGAATTGCTACATCCGGCAAGCATGAGAAGTACGAACGAATACAAGAATAATTTTTTCATTTCCTTATTTGTTTTATTCAGAATAACGTTTTTTATCGAAAAATAGTGCATTTTTTCTATAATTTTCTATAAATGTCGGGTATTTCGCAGCGTACGAATTCCCCGATCAACTTCAAACTTAAAACAGTATCCCAGCATCACTTCATGGCTTCCCATACTTCCTCCCAGGTTCAACTTAGAGGTAGTAATATCATAGGAGTATCCCAACTTAAAATCTTTCCACCACAATCCAAAGAGCAGTCCCACACCATCGCCAAACCGATAATTCACCCCTCCCCAAAACCGATCACGATATCGAAGCAAGGCATTAAAATCCACCTGTACAGCAGCAAGATCTGTTTTACATACCACAGAAGGTTCCACCTTAATAAAAGGCCTGGTAGGAAAACTCAACTGATATCCCCCGGCCACATAGTAGGCTCTGGAAAGTTTAAAAAGGGTATTCTGCCCTGCTGATTGAAAAAGATTCTGTACCGAGACCCCCAGCCAATACTCATCGGGAACCCGATAATAGACGCCCAAGTTACCATCAAAGATCATATCACTCTCTTCACCGCTTCTTATTCGGAGCAACGGATCTTCATCAAGAGGTTTAAATTTGGAAAAATCCACCATGCTGTTAAAGAACATCAACTGTGCACCGATACTCAAATCGCCAGCTCCCACAATGGTGTGATAAGCATACCCCAAATCAACATTAGTTTGCGTAAAAAAACCAATTTGATCTTGCAACACATTAATGCCAATCCCCCCATGCATGATCTTTACCGGCATATCGATGGAGAGCGAATAGGTCTTTGGCCCTATCTTTTCCCCTTCCATATCCGTAAATCCTACCCATTGTTGCCGCATAATTCCGGTGGCACAAATGGCATTTCGCAGCCCCGCATACCCGGGATTATAGTTAAGTTTGCTAAACATGTGCTGCGTAAAATGAGGCTCCTGCTGAGCCTGCGCACCCCACATATAACTCACCAACAATAGGATAGAGACTATTTTACAAACGCGTACCAACATAAGGCCGTTATAAAGCGACGCTAAAGTAGTAAATTTTTTTAAATATGTATCCGGAAATGTTGTACATAAATTTTATATCGTAACATTCCTCCTAAAATCGCTGCAATGATCAATCACAAGATTTCACCTATAATCCCTTTATGACAAATTTCTTATGAAGAAATCGTTAAAGATTATCGTTTTGCCTATTGCCAATCTTTTTAGAAAGATTACTTTTGCCCACCATCCTGAATTCGATGGATGAGATTTAGTGTGTAACTCATTAAAAATTATTGCTATGTCTTTTATTACACGGGATAAGTTGTTTAGCGCAAAGTGGTTTCGTTCTTACGGACTAATCCTTATCGGTTCCATCATTATGGCCGCGGGATTTAGCTTTTTTATCTCTCCTTACAAGATCGTACCCGGTGGCGTGTATGGTATCGGTATTGTCGTTCACTACCTCACAAAAGGCCTGTTTGATTTTGCGCCCGATGGATTTCCCATCGGACTGTTTGGGTTGATCCTAAACATCCCACTAACCTTACTGGGGATTAAGATCTTAGGGCCTCGTTTCGGTGTAAAAACCGTGGTAGGATTCTTTGTCGTATCGGGGATCATGGATCTCTTGACCCTTCTCTTTGGAGAAGATCCTTTGCAAATCGGTGAGGACATCCTATTGGCTGCTGTTTTTGGCGGGGTACTCATTGGGCTCGGCTTAGGACTGATCTTTCGCGCTCGCGCAACCACCGGTGGCTCCGATATTATCGCTATGATCCTTGCGAAATATACCCGAATGCCTCTCGGACAACTTATCATTATTGTGGATTCCATCATTGTCCTTCTTGGCCTGGCCGTATTCAAAGATTGGCGTATTCCTCTTTACTCCTGGATCACCATCTTCGTTACAGGAAAAGTTATTGATATTGTCGTAGAAGGTGTTTCATACGAAAAATCGTTGATGATTGTTTCGGACAAACATGAAGAAATTAAACGCAAAATCCTGGTAGATATGAAACGGGGGGGCACCTGTCTGAGAGCGACTGGACTCTACTCGGGGAAGGATAAAAACATCATCTTTACCGTGGTTACACGCCGAGAGTTGGCCATTCTTCAGGATTACATCAGCCAGATTGATTCCAAAGCTTTTATGACCGTCACAGACTCCAGCGAAGTGCTTGGAGAGGGGTTTCGATCACTAAAAGACAAGGTGGAGCAATCGTAAAAAGAAGGCATTGGCAATCGCTGTTACAAGGGCATCGTCTCTATAGAGCTTATATCAACCGTTAACTGTCGGTTCTTAGCCTTTAGTCGTTTCTTTTTCCCCTTCACCGTATCATCTCTACCGCAAAGAGCACAGAGAATGTGCTGTTTTTCCGGACTTCGACACAGGGATCCCAAGGATCAAAGGCAGGAAAAATCCGGAGAATTCAGGTACATGTAACGAGTTAGGTAGTGTCTATCCATAAAGTCAGCTTTGGGAAGAGGGCTGTATAGAACGTTCAAATTCAAGGCTTGCGAAGGCTGAAAGAAGGGAATTTTACGGGGATAAAGCGATCCGTATTGAGCAAAACTGCCCCCCCTTTTGCCTAAAATCTGCACCTTGGTAAAAGATAAGCTTGCTTACATTCTGCTAAGGTGCAGCCTACTTTAAAAGACAAGCGTAACGAAGAAGTCGGACGTTATAGACAGACGCTAATTAGTGTTTGTCCATAAAGTCAGCGTTTTGAGAAGAGGCTGTATAGAACGTTCAAATTCGAGGCTTGCGAAGGCTGAAATAGGTGAGTTTACTAAGGCAAATGACCATTTGGAAGACAAGCGTAACGAAGAAGTCGGACGTTATAGACAGCCTCTAATTAAAGAGTTTGATAATATCGTTCCCCGTAGCCAAAAGGAAGAGCCCCAACAGAAGGATCATCCCGATCATCTGAGCAATCTCCAAAAAGCGTTCGCCGGGTTTTCTGCCGGTGATCATTTCCACAAGCAGGAAGAGAACGTGGCCCCCGTCGAGCGCCGGAATGGGCAGCACATTGAGAATGGCAAGCATCACCGAAAGGAAAGCTGTTAACCGCCAAAAGACCTCCCAGTTCCAGGTGGAGGGAAAAATACTTCCTATGGTAATAAAGCTACCAATGGATTCGTAAGCCTTGGTTTGGGGTTTTACCAAAAGTTTCAGCTGTTTCCAATAGGAACTTATCTCTTGAAAAGTTTTGGCAACTCCCCGGGGGATGGCTTCCAGCAAAGAGAAGCTGCGCTGATGAAGGTTAAAAAAGTAGGTGGTTTGGTTCACCGGAGCGACTCCGATCATTCCACTCTCTGTAACGGTCAGGGGGTATGTCAGGGTGTCCCTTTCCCGAAGCACTTTCAGTGTTACCTCTTGCCCTTTATAGTCGGCAATCGCCTCCTTAAATTGGTCAAAAAAGGGCGTTGGAATCTCATTAATGCCGACGATGCGATCCTTTTCCAAAATTCCGGTTGCCTTTGCCGGTGACTCTTCGGCAAATCCGCCCACCACAAAGGGGATACGATAGGAAATAAAGGGTGTTTTGTGCTTCAAGAGCTTTGCCGTAATTCCCTCAGGAATCTGAATTTCATAGGGCTGCTCATTGCGATACACCTGAATAGTCTTTGCCTCGTCAAGGATCATAGCCTCGGGGATATGATTAAAATCTTCAACAGGATTACCATCAATGGCATAGATCTTATCCCCATTTCGCAATCCGATCTCATACCCAAGAGAGTCGACCACAACCCCATACTTGAGTTCTGAAGTGGGGAGGTATTTCTCTCCAAAGACCGAGAGGAGAGCAATGTATATGACCATAGCCAGCAGGATATTTACCGTAACACCTCCCAACATAATGATAAGGCGTTGCCATGCGGGTTTGGTACGAAACTCCCACGGCTGGGGCGGTTGTTTCATCTGCTCTTTATCCATGGATTCGTCAATCATCCCGGAGATCTTCACATATCCGCCAAGGGGAAGCCAACCAATACCATACTCGGTCTCTTTATATTTGTATTTAAAAAGGGAAAACCACGGATTAAAGAAAAGGTAGAACTTCTCTACTCGCACCTTAAAGATCCTTGCGGCCACAAAGTGTCCCATCTCATGCAGAACCACCAAAATAGAGAGGCTGAGGATCAGCTGTAATATCTTTATCAATACGCTCATTGTCTGTTATCTTAAGTCGTCAATATGCAACAGAGCCCGTGTTCTGGTTTCCCGGTCGGTTGCAAGCAAATCATCCAACGAGGGGTTTTCCACGAAAGAGATCCTATCCATACAGTGCGCAACTAAGTCGGGCATTTGGGTAAAGGCTATCTGTTGTTTCAGAAAGGCCGCTACCGCAATCTCATTGGCTGCATTAAGCACACACGGAATATTCCCACCCCTTTCCAACGCCTCATAAGCGAGGGCAAGATTACGAAATTTTTTTGTATCAGGTTTTTCAAAGGTGAGTTGCGGATGTTCAAAAATGTTAAAGTTTGTGAAATTGGCTCTCACCCTTTGGGGATAGGTAAGGGCATACTGTATGGGGACGCGCATATCGGGGTCGCCCAACTGGGCTTTCAGGCTTCCATCTTCAAACTCCACCATGCTGTGAATGATGGATTGCGGGTGGATCACCACCTCTATGTGTTGAGGATGAACATTAAAGAGCCATTTGGCTTCAATCACCTCCAACCCTTTGTTCATCATGGAGGCACTATCTATGGTAATCTTACTTCCCATCTGCCAAGTGGGGTGCCGAAGAGCTTGTTGGGGCGATACCGTTTGAAGCTGTTCTACAGAGAACCCTCTAAAAGGCCCCCCGCTGGCGGTGAGCAGGATCTTTTTGATGGGGTTGGACTCTCCCGTGATGCACTGCATGATGGCGGAGTGTTCCGAGTCGATGGGATAGAGGTTAACTCCTTTTTTCTGAGCCGTTTGTGTAACCATCTTTCCAGCGACTACAAGGGTCTCCTTATTGGCCAGGGCAATGGGTTTCCCCGCCTCTATGGCAGCGAGTGTGGGCTCCAGACCGGCAAACCCCACTACGGCGGTAACGACGATATCAACGGTTCCCATTTCGGTAATCTGGGATAACGCTTTGGATCCTGCATAGACCTTTATGGGGAGGTCACTAAGGGCATCGGAAACGTTTTTATAATGCTGTTCATCGGCAATGACCACCGCATTGGGTACGAACTCCCGGGCTTGTTGAATAAGAAGTTCCGTATTGTGATGAGCGGTAAGGACTTCAGCGGTAAAACGGCCGGGGTTATTACGAACAACATCAAGGGTCTGGATACCAATGGATCCAGTAGATCCTAACAGGGCGATATGTTTCTTCTCCATGGGATTATTTACTTAAAAAATGGATGGGATTTACGGGGATTCCTCGGTACCATACCTCAAAAAGAAAATGCGCCGAGGCAGCCTTACCTTCTGTCTTCTCCAACGTAGCCACAGCCTCTCCAATGGAGACATAATCCCCCACTCTTTTGAGAAGGGTGGTGTTGTGCCTGTATATGGTCACAAGGTCATGATCATGTTGAATGGCTACGGTGTAGGATTTCTTACCCGTCTGTTGACTAAAGATAACCGTTCCAGGAGAAATGGCAAAGACAGAATCATACTCCGGAGTGACAATAGTAATGCCAAAATACGCTTCCTGAGGGTTGAAGCTATGAGCCACCACGCCCTCCACCGGCGGGTGAAAGCGGTCATTAAACTCGTGGACAATGGTATTGAACAAGGAATCCTCCTGCTGAGCAGATACGGTATGAGAAGTATCCCCATACATCAGAAGCAAAAGACTATCTTCATAAAAACGATACGTGCTGATATGACTGTACCTACTTCGAAGCGAATCCTCCTCCGTGTTTACCGAGTCTCCGGCATAAACGGTCTCAATGAGACTACTGTCACTCAAAATGATGCGAATATTACGAAGATAGGTATCTTTCACCCTCATGGCCTTCTCCAAAGAGTCCGCTTTTTTAAGCAACCTATACATGTCCTGGCGGTAGGATGATTTGGTATATCCGGGAACCACCTCTCTCAAAGAGGTGTGTGAGATCAGGAAAAAGGTACCAATACTGATCAGGATGGCAGAAAAGAGCAGAAGAATAACCACATGAAGCCCAGAGACCCGGATGGCGAATCGCTCTTCGAAGGTCTCTCCATGCTGAAGAATCAGACGGTATTTGTTACGGGATCTTCTTAACAAAGCTCCTTTCCCTTTCTTATGTGCTTTCTTCTCTTTCATTGTAAAGTAAGAAAATACCACACTTGGCAGCATTCTTCTGCAAAGATCGTAAAAAAAACCAACCTTACTAACAGCATAATGGGGCTCTCTCTTCAGGAAATCCCCACGCTTCCATCCTGGCCCCCATTACCCCATCACCACGCAAACAAATTCTCTTATAAAGGGATGGATAAAAGCACACCTCTGGGGAAAGACAATATGGGTTTTCTAAAGCGATAAATCCGAATATGTGCCACACATTCGGAAAAATAAAATATTTTTGCAAGGAAGTAGTTAATCATATAGGACTAGAGATTATTACCTTGAACAATAGAGATCGATTTTACAAGATTATAAAAGCATCCACGTTTGTGGTGATTACATTGATATTATTTTCATGTAGTACCAAGAAGAACACAGCTTTTCGAAGAAGTTTTCACAACCTAAACACCCACTATAACGGTTATTGGAACGGCCGGGAGAGCTTTCGACAAGGCGTTTTGGAATTGGAGAAAGAGGGGCACGACAACTATTCGTTTATTTTGCCGGTAGTCTATTACGGTAACCGTCAAGAGGCCTCGTCCCTTGCCCCTTTCATGGACAAAGCCATTGAAAAATCGGGCATGATGATCAACCGCCACTCCATGGTTTTCAACAAAAAGGAACGGGTAAAATGGATCGATGATTGCTACTTGCTCATTGGAAAAGCCTATTTTTACAAACAGGAGTTTTTACGGGCACGTCGCACTTTCGAGTACATCACAAAAACCTACGAACCATTAGCTCCCGAAGCCCGCCTATGGATGGCTCGTTCGTATCACCAAACCGGTGAATTTGAAAAATCTTTAGCCATTTTGGAAGAGATGCAATCTTCCATTGATAAACGAGAGGTTCCCATCTCCATTCTCCGTCTCTACCCCTTAGTGTATGCAGAATATTACCTCATGCAGAATCGCTACGCCGAGGCTAAGAAACATTTGGAAAACGGTATCATCTTCAATAGGCAAAAGAAATTGCGCACCCGATTATGGTATATCCTCGCTCAAATCTATCAGCAAGAGGGAGACTATAAGGCTGCCACAGACTACTTCTCCAAGGTAATTCGCAAGAACCCCAACTATGAAATGACCTTTAATGCACGCATTAGTCTGGCACAATCCTACGATACAGAGACCGGCAATAAATCCATGGTCTTAAAGCAGCTCCAGAAACTGCTCAAAGACATAAAGAATGAAGAGTACCGGGATCAGATCTACTATGCATTGGCAGAGATCGCCCGTCGTGATGGCGATTCAGCTCTTTTAATAAAACACCTCGCCAGTTCAGTAGCCTCCAGTGTAAGCAACAACTATCAATTATCAAAATCATCCCTTGAGATTGCCGATATCTATTTCCAACAAAAGGATTATCCCCTATCACAAGCCTATTACGACACGGCCATGCAATCCATACCGGATGATTACCCCAACATTGATGCATTGCGCAAAAAAACAGATGTTCTCACGAATCTGGTGACCAACCTTTCAGAGGTACAAACTCAAGATAGTCTTCAATATTTGGCTTCACTGCCGGAAGGAGAGCGAATGGAAATCATTCGTAAATTCATCAAGAAAATTGAGGAGGAGGAGAAACGCAAAGCAGAAGCGGAACGGAGAAAACAGCAACAGTTGATGCAATCACGGCTCACTCAAATGGAGAACCGACGAATGCAAAACCAACCGGGAATGGGAGGAGGCATAAAATGGTACTTCTATAACCCTCAAACGGTGAGTTTTGGAATGGCAGAATTTGAAAAGCGTTGGGGTAACCGAAAGCTGGAAGACCTATGGCGACTCTCCAACAAGGTGGTTGTAGACTTTGGAGACTTTACCGATGAAGAGAGCATGATGGCTGCAGATAGCTTAGCCGCAGGAGATACCATCAAACGTTCCGTGGATCCCAAGGATCCCCAGACCTATTTGCAGGATATTCCCCTGACAGAAGAGATGATGGAAGCATCACACAAAAAAATTGAGCGTGCCCTCTTCAATGCCGGTTTTATCTACTATGACGGATTGGGGAACCTTGATGAAGCCATTGGCTGCTTCCAGGAACTACTAAAACGCTATCCCCAGTCGGATAACTGTTTGCTCGCACTCTACATGCTCTACAGAATGAACCTGGATTTGGGCAATACGGAGGCCTCAGAGAAATATAAACAGACCATCCTCAATGACTTCCCGGATACAGATTATGCAAAGATCATTCGGGATCCGGAATACAACAACGTATTACTCGAAGAGTTGAACCGAAAATCTGCCCTCTACAAAGAGGCCTACCTAGCCTACGAAGAGGGCATGTATAACCTGGTGATGGTCTATGCCGAAGAGGGCATTAACGACTACACCCCAGACGAATTCACACCTAAGTTTAAATACTTAAAAGCCATTGCTTTTGGAGCAAAACAGGAGCAGGATAGCCTCGTAAAGAACCTTCAGGAAATTGTGGCCATGTATCCCAATAGTGAGGTAACCCCTTTGGCACAAAATATCCTACAACAACTATTTAACCCGGATCTTGAAACAGAAGAAGAGGGTGAAACCGCAAAAGAAGAAGCCATTTCCGAAGAGTTATTGGAGATGATGAAGGAGTTCAACTACAGCCCGGATTCGCAACATTTTTATGTGCTTATACTGGATGGATCGAAGGTAAATGTGAATGCGACGAAAGTAAAGGTATCGGACTATAACGGTAAATTCCAAAGTCTCTCCCAGTTATCGGTAAGTTCGGTAATGTTAAAAGATAAAAAACAGATGGTCACCGTAAGCAGTTTTAACAATGCTTCGGAAGCAAAGGATTATTTAACAGATATTTCCAGCAATGAGTATGTGTTTTCCCGCCTGAGTGCAGAGGACTATGTACACTTTATTATCAGTGCCGAGAATTATCCCACATTTTATAAAAACAAAAACATTGATGCCTATTTGATGTTTTTCAATACAGCCTACGAGAACGAATAGGATACTCTTTTGTGAAAAAGTGATACATTTGTGAAATATCGAACCTAAAAAAGATGTATTATGGCAAAATCGACCAACATGGATACCTCTTCAGCCAACCTCATACAACAGGGAACGGAGATAAAGGGAGACATTATTACCCAAGGGAATATCCGTATTGATGGGAAATTAACTGGTACATTAAACTGTAAAGGAAAATTGATTCTGGGAGAAAGTGGAGAAATCCACGGCTCTGTAGTCTGTGGTAGCGCAGAAATCCATGGGTCGTTGTATGCTTCTATAGAGGTAAAGGAGTTGCTAAGCCTAAAAAGTTCCTCCAAACATGTGGGAGATATCGTCGTGAAGACCCTGGCCATTGAGTCTGGAGCCTTCTTCTCCGGAAATTGTACGATGAGCGACGGACAAAATGCAACAAAAACCACCCCTCCTCCTTTTACGTCTAAATCAACTGTCAAGAAGTAATACAAAAGGTTTATGTCGGAAAATATCGTCTATCTGACACGTCGCGAACGTTTTAATGCAGCACATCGTCTTTTTCGTCCTGAATGGACGGATGAGGAGAATCTTCGTGTGTTTGGAAAATGTTCAAACCCTCATTGGCATGGGCACAACTACGTCCTGTTTGTTACCGTGAAAGGTAGTGTGAATCCCTTGACAGGGTTTCTTGTAAACCTCAAGGAGCTAAGTAAAGTGATTAGGGCATATGTAATAGAACCCATGGATCACAAAAATCTTAATGTAGAAGTCCCTTTCTTAACGGGTAAAATAATCTCTTCGGAAGCCATTGTTGTAGCCATATGGAAGCAACTGGAAGCACCCATTGCCAGGATGGGTGTCACGCTACACCGTATCCGATTGGAAGAAACAGAAAATAACTTTGTAGAATATTTTGGAGCATAAACACTCCCATAAATAGAATTGATAATTATGGATGGCAGGGAAGGTATTGAATGCATACCACATTACAGCGAAGAGACAGTACAGGCAATGAAAGTGCATTATGAAGCGCTCTTGAAGCTGATGGGGGAGGATCCATCACGGGAAGGTCTGCTTAAATCACCCGAACGAGTGGCTAAGGCCATGTTATTTTTAACACGCGGATATCATATGAATCCTCAGGAGATTTTGCTATCGGCTCGTTTTAAGGAAGATTATCGCCAGATGGTTTTAGTGAAGGATATTGAGCTCTACTCCATGTGCGAACACCATATGCTACCCTTCTTTGGAAAGGCACATGTGGCCTATATTCCCAATGGATACATTGTGGGGTTGAGCAAGATTCCCCGACTGGTAGATGCCTTTGCCCGCCGCTTGCAGGTACAGGAGCGTCTTACCACACAGATAAAGAATTGCATTGTGGAGACCCTGAACCCCTTGGGAGTTGCCGTGGTAATTGAAGCACAACACATGTGTATGTCCATGCGCGGTGTGCAAAAACAAAATTCGGTGACCACCACCTCTGACTTTACGGGTGCATTCCTCCGCGAGGCAACACGGGAAGAGTTCATCCACCTTATCGGCGCCAAACTGCATTAATATCGTAGAGAAAAAGGACGCAACTTCCCGACACTTTGCCCCATTCCAACAACCAATGGGTACGATAGTCTCGTATTCAGCCTCTGTCCATCACGTCAACGTTTTGAGAAGAGGCTGTATAGAACATTCGAATTCGAGGCTTGCGAAGGCTGAAATAGGTGAGTTTACTGGGGTAAATGACCATTGGGAAGACAAGCGTAACGAAGAAGTCGGACTTTATAGACAGACGCTAAATAATCTTTCATGAAGGGAAAGGAGTAGGAACGGCGAGAAGAGCCCTCCCCCGTGAATAAGTTCTGCTCTTATAAGGTTTTTGTAAATTTATTGTTACTTTTGCGGTGCTTTTGGCGGCTAAAAAAGCACCTACATATAGGAAGGTGGGCATGAGTGTAGTTTGCTAATAGATTATTAAAAAAGAAGAGAAGCGCAATGAAAGCATTTGTATTTCCCGGACAGGGAGCTCAATTTTCAGGAATGGGTAGTGACCTCTACGACAGTGGGGCAGTGGCGAAGGATCTTTTCTCCAAAGCAAATCAAATTTTGGGGTTTAAGATTACGGAGATAATGTTTGAGGGAAGTGAAGAGGATTTAAAGCAAACAAAGGTGACCCAACCGGCCATATTCTTACATTCGGTAGTAATGGCACGTGTAATGGGATCCAAACTCTTCGTTCCGGATATGGTGGCAGGGCACTCTCTGGGAGAGTTCTCCGCTTTGGTAGCCTCTGGAGCAATCTCCTTTGAAGAGGGATTAAAACTGGTAGCACGACGGGCTCAACTAATGCAGGCCGCCTGTGAAGCCACCCCCTCTACCATGGCTGCCGTATTAAAACTCGCCGACAGCGATGTGGAGGCGGTACTTCGCACACTCTCCGGAAGCCATGTGGTGGTAGCGGCAAACTATAATTGCCCCGGACAAATTGTAATCTCCGGGACCATCGAAGGAATAGAGGTTGCTGGAGAGAAAATTAAGGAAGCCGGCGGACGCGTCCTTCCTCTAAAAGTGGGCGGAGCTTTCCATTCACCGCTTATGAACTCGGCAAAAATTGAACTGGAAAAAGCGATCCAGAAAACAGTTTTCAAAGAGCCTATCTGTGCCATCTATCAAAATGTAAATGCACAACCGGTAAAGAATCCGGATGTGATCAAAAGCAACCTTATCGCTCAACTAACCTCCCCGGTACGTTGGACACAAACCGTCCAAAATATGATTGCCGACGGCGTAACCTCTTTCGTAGAGGTAGGACCGGGGAAAGTCTTACAAGGCCTCATCAAGAAAGTTAAAAGTGATATAACGGCTGAAAGCGCCGTCTGGTAGATCGTCACATACATCAACGATCACTCACACAAAAAAACCACAGTCGAAAAAAATCTCACTGTGGTTTTTTTATGGTCAACCTGAAAGTCCGCTTTAATTTACCAGACTCTTACCGCCGTCCATATTGCTCCTCATAATAGGAAAGGTAATTGCCCGAGGTAACATTGTTAAGCCACGCTTCATGATTAAGATACCAATCAACCGTCATGGCTAAACCCTCAGGAAAAGAGATCTTAGGCTCCCAATTAAACTCATTTTTGATTTTTGAGGCATCAATGGCGTAACGCAGATCATGTCCGGCACGGTCTTTTACAAAAGTAATCAACTTCTCACTCTCCCCCTCTGCTCTTTGCAACCGCTTATCCATAACCCTACACAACAATCGTATAAGATCTATATTTTTCCATTCATTATTTCCCCCAATGTTATAGGTCTCCCCACTCTTCCCCTCATGAAACAACATATCAATGGCATCGCAATGGTCACCCACATAGAGCCAATCGCGCACATTCTCTCCCTTACCATACACCGGCAACGACTTACCATCACGAATACGGTGGATAAATAACGGGAGAAGTTTTTCCGGAAACTGAAAAGGGCCATAGTTATTGGAACAGTTACTGATCACAACAGGGAGGCCATACGTATGAAAATAGGCCCTCACCAAATGGTCGGAACTGGCTTTGGAAGCAGAATAGGGGCTATGTGGATCGTAAGCAGTTTTCTCCGTAAAAAAGCCCACTTCCCCCAACGACCCATACACCTCGTCGGTACTCACATGGTAAAAGCGTTTCCCCCGATAATCTGCTCCCCAAAAAGAGCGTGCCACATTAAGCAGCGTAACCGTTCCCACAATATTCGTATGGATAAATGCCATGGGATTACTGATGCTACGATCCACGTGAGACTCGGCAGCCAAGTGAATCACACTGTCGAAACGGTATTTCTCAAAGAGAGCAATCATACGCTCGTTATCGATGATATCGGCCTTTTCAAAATGATAATTAGGTTGCTCCTCAATCGCTTTCAAATTCTCCAGATTCCCAGCATAGGTAAGTTTATCCACATTGACAATGCGGTATTCCGGATATTTCTGAACAAAGTGCCGCACAAGATGGCTTCCAATAAAACCGGCTCCTCCGGTAATCAATAGGGTCTTTTTCACGATATTTACGATGTTATAAAGGGTTATTTTTTAACGCCAACTGCCATTCCCAGGCACTAGCCATCATCTCATCCAGTGATTTCTCGGCCCTCCATTGCAGTTCCCTTTGGGCAAGACTCGTTTCAGCCCATACCTTCTCCACATCTCCGGCTCTTCGTGGTGCAAAACGATAATTAAGCGGTTGCCCGGTGGCTTCCTCAAAAGCACGGATCACCTCAAGGACACTATAGCCATTTCCGGTTCCCACATTGAAGGTCTCAACCTGTTCTTTATTCCGGTTGTTAGCCATTCGTTCAATGGCTTTGATATGAGCCTTGGCCAGGTCTTCCACATGGATATAATCACGGATAGCTGTACCATCAGGCGTATGATAATCATTCCCAAAAACGCTAAGCTGTTCCCGAATACCGGCAGCTGTTTGGGTAATATAGGGCACCAGGTTGTTGGGAGTACCCATGGGGAGTTCTCCTATTTTTGCACTCTCGTGGGCTCCTACCGGATTAAAATAACGCAGTAAAATAGCTTTAATGGGACTATTTTTTGCCGTATCACGGATAATCTCTTCACTAACCTGCTTCGTGTTACCATAGGGAGAGGTCGCCGGCTTGATGGGAGCCGATTCGGAGACAGGAAGCTCTTCCGGCTCACCATAAACGGTACAACTGCTGGAAAATACCAGAAAAGGAACATGGGTCTTTTCCATCCCCTCGAGCAAATTCATTAAAGAAACCAAGTTATTGCGATAATATTTCAGGGGCTTCTCCACAGACTCCCCCACCGCTTTATGGGCCGCAAAATGAATAACTCCATCAAGGTTGTGATGGCGATAAAAAAACGCCTCGGTCTTCGCACGGTCAGAAAGATCAAACTCCTCAAAATGTGGCTTTTTATGTGTAATGGAAGCGATCTGATCCATCACTGTACGATACGAATTGGAGAGGTCATCCACGACCACAACCTCATGTCCCTCCTGTTGAAGTGCTACAACCGTGTGTGAACCAATATACCCGGCACCACCTGTAACAAGAATCTTCATGACCTTATTTTTTTAAGAAAGGATGATAGTCACCTTCCGGGTTAACAGAAGCGGTATTACGAATATGGTGTACAATTTCAATGCTTTTTCTAGCCTCTTCCGCTGAGAAACCCTCTCCGGCGAGGATCTTCTGATAGGAGATGGTGTGAAGATCTGTAAATCCACCACTGAACTCAACCTCTTCCCCCTCCACCGTGATGGAGCGGTATGTGCGTTGCCCTGCTTCCTTCACCTTTTGAGGGATAAGGTCATAATCCAGGCTAAGCATCCAACGGACACGCGCTCTTTCAAGCTGGAGAAATCCGGCAGCCTGCTCTCTAGAGGAGTGATGTACTCTATTTTCCTTTACGTCTCCAAAGATCCAGGTTAACATATCAAAGAAATGAATTCCAATGTTGGTAGCTACCCCTCCCGACTTCTCTGGAGCTCCCTTCCAGGAGATCATATACCAACGTCCACGACTGGTAATGTAGGTAAGATCCACGTCATATACCTTCTCTTTCGGTCCCTCCTCAACCCTCTTCTTAAGAGCTAAAATACTAGGATGATGACGAAGTTGAAGAATTACATTGATCTTTCTCCCCGCCTCTTTCTCTATCTCTTGAAGCGCATCCACATTCCAGGGGTTAAGTACCAATGGTTTTTCACAGATGGCATGGGCATTATTTCGAAGTGCCAGGCGGATATGAGCATCGTGCAAGTAGTTGGGAGAACAAATACTCACATAGTCAATCTTGTTGTGGCCACTTCTCCGCAATTTATCCAGATGTCGATCAAAACGCTCGGCCTCCAAAAAGAAGGCCGCTTCCGGAAAATACGAATCCATAATCCCTACACTGTCGGAATAATCAAGCGCTGCTTGCAGCACATTTCCTGTCTCTTTAATCGCTTTCATGTGGCGCGGAGCAATATATCCTGCCGCACCAATAAGGGCAAAGTTATTTATTTCTTTGTTCATGCTTATGCGTCAATAAGGGTTACGGTGTCATTGATAAGTTGATAACGTTGTCCTGACTCAGGGCAGGTAGCCAATCCCTCTTCATTGAAAATCAACTTATGTCCATAGCGGCTCATCCACCCCTTTTGAACTGCCGGGTTTCCCACCATTAGAGCATAAGAAGGCACATCACGGATGATGACGGCTCCGGCACCAATAAAGCAGTACTCCCCAAGCTCATGGCCACAAACAATGGTGGCATTAGCTCCAATGGAAGCACCCTTCCGGACAAGCGTTTTTGCATATTCTCCCCTTCTATTAACAGCACTTCTCGGATTGGTTACATTGGTAAAGACCATGGAGGGACCAAGAAAAACATCATCTTCACAGACTACCCCGGTATAGATCGATACGTTATTCTGAACCTTAACATTCTTCCCCATTCTGACCTCCGGAGAGACCACCACATTCTGCCCAATATTGCAATTTTCTCCAATGATACAGTCTCTCATAATGTGACTAAAATGCCAAATCTTCGTGCCTGCACCAATGGTACAGGGATCATCGATGACGGCTGTTTCGTGTGCAAAAAAATTTCTTTCCATGATGTATGAATAAAATTACTGTTTTATCTTCCTATGAATTCACAAACTCCAATACCGAAGTTGTAATATAATTTAACTGCTCTTCATCCAATTCCGTATGCATGGGAAGGGAGATCACCTGATTGGAAAGCATCTCAGTAACAGGAAAATCCCCCTCTTTATAGCGTGGATCAAGATAGGCTTTTTGCAAATGTAACGGAACCGGATAGTAAATGGGAGCAGGAATACCCTTCTCTTGCAAATATTTTTGCAGTTCATCTCTATTCACATCATGCAAAACCAGCGTGTATTGATGAAACACATGGGTCGTATCCTCTCCAATAACCGGAGGTGTAAGTTTACTACAGTTGGCAAAAGCTTCGGAGTAAAACTTGGCCGCTTTTTGCCTCTTCTGGGAATATTCATCCAATTTTCGAAGCTTAATTCGCAAAATAGCCGCCTGTATGCTATCGAGTCGACTATTTACGCCAACATGATCATGGTAATAACGAATCGTCATCCCATGATTTACAAGCGATCTTAACCGTTTTGCAAGGAGATCATCATTGGTAAATATGGCACCCCCATCACCATAGCACCCCAGGTTCTTTGAGGGAAAGAAAGAGACTCCGGCCACATCACCCATGGTTCCAGCTTTCTTTCGAGTTCCATTTTTAAAGGTATATTCCGCGCCAATAGCTTGACAGGTATCTTCAATAACGTAAAGATTATGGGTGTTGGCGATCTCAAGAATCTCCTCCATATCCGCACACTGTCCAAAAAGATGTACGGGAACAATGGCTTTTGTTTTGGGGGTAATGGCTTTTCTGATAGCCTCCGGATCGATGTTAAACGTATCAGGAAGCACATCCACCAATACAGGAGTAAGGCCCAGAAGGGCAATAACCTCTGCAGTAGCAATAAAGGTAAAAGAGGTTGTGATCACCTCATCACCCGGCTTCAAACCCAACCCCATCATGGCAACCTGAAGGGCATCGGTACCGTTTCCACAGGGAATCACGTGTTTTACATCAAGATAGGCCTCCAATTCACGACTTAAGTTATGAACCTCCGGCCCATTAATATATGCTGAACTGCCAATAACATTTAAAACAGCCTCATCAATCTCTTTTTTTATCTCCTGGTATTGAGTAACCAGATCTACCATCTGAATTTTCTTCATAAATATAAGTCTATAAATAGAATTTGTTATTCTTTATTAAGGAACGTGCTCCCCTTCCATTTTCGTATAAGCTGGCGTTCGTCCACAAGGTTCGACCTCTTCGTTATGCATATCTTCAAAAATAGTGCGAACCGAAAGCAACCGTAAGCAAGCTTACTTTTTGCTAAGGTACAGCCTATTTTAGGCAAAAAAGGGATTTCAGCTTTGCCCAATGCAATTGCATTTAATGCCGTAAACGCCCCTTTTCCAGCCTCCGCAAGCCTCAAATTCGAACTTTCTATACAAACGCTTCTCAAAACCTTGATTTTATGAACAAGAACTAATTAAAATGCTTGAGGGGGTAAAGATAGAGATGTTTATTTATATAGTGACCACAAGAAAACGATCATTTTTTTAATTTTCTTTAGCAATAACCCTTCCAGAGGCTTCTTTTCATGGATTAAGGTTAATTCCCTACCTTTGCATTTTAACAAGAACCTATGAAAATCAAACGATCTTATCTCTTAATAGCTCTTCTTTGGCTAGGGATGTTCCCGGCAAAAGGACAACTGTGCGATTCGACAATTAATGTGCACCTTGTGCGCGTAGGGATGGGAGGGTTCATACCCATGGGAGACCTTGCAAAGCGATTCGGAGCGAATGGGAGTGTGGAGGGATCCTATATCTTTAAGACAAAAACAAACTGGCAGTTGGGGGTGGTAGGGAGCTACCTCTTTGGAGCAACAGTAAAAGAGGCTGATGCTATTCTGGATAATCTCACGGCTTCCAATGGAGAGATTATTGATGCGACGGGAGGAATGGCCCTGTTGGGAACCTATGAGCGAGGGTTTTCCTTTTTCGGCAAAGTGGGGAAAATCATCCCCTTAAAAAACCGCTGTCCCAATAACGGCCTCCTGGTGATGGGGGGCGTCGGTTATCTAAGCCATCACATGCGAACGGAAGTATATATGAACCTGGCACCACAACTCTTTGGGGACTATGAGAAGGGGTATGACCGTTTGACGGGAGGCCCCGCCTACAGCCTCTTCATAGGCTATCAAAACATAGATAAAGGAAATATCTTTAACTATTACATGGGAGTGAGTTTTATACACGCCTTGACCAAACCCCTGAGAAACTACCAATTTGATTTGATGGGACCGGAACCCAGAGATCTGCGACACGACCTCCTTCTGGGAATAAAATTTGGATGGATGCTCCCCTTCTATAAGAAAAATACCTCCTCCTACTATTACTATTGATTATGCGTTTTTTATACGAAATAGGTATTCAAGGTTATCGATGTGCAATCCTTTTAGCATCGCTCTTTAACCCTAAAGCAAAGAAATGGGTGAAAGGAAGGCAACAGTTATTTCGTCACTTGAAGACAGCTTTTCAAGGAAATAAGGAAGAAATTGCCTGGTTTCACTGTGCCTCACTGGGTGAGTTTGAGCAGGGAAGACCCATCATAGAGCGGTTTAAAGAGAGCTATCCCTCCCACAAGGTCCTGCTTACCTTTTTCTCCCCCTCCGGATATGAGATCCGTAAAGATTATGCGGGGGCAGATTATATTTTCTACCTCCCCGCAGATACCTACCGGAACGCACGCAGGTTTTATGCAATCGTAAAACCAAGGGTACTCTTTCTCGTAAAATACGAGTACTGGTATAACTACCTTCATATTTTATCCCGCGCCGACGTACCCATCTATGTCATCAGTGCCGTTTTTAGAAAATCTCAACCTTTTTTTCGAGGATATGGTGCCTGGTTTCGGAAACAGCTAAAAGGAATTCGCTGTTTTTTCCTACAAGATAAACAATCAGCAGCCCTATTGAACCAAATTGGCCTATCCCGCTATGTGATAACCGGAGACACACGGGTAGACAGGGTATTAGACATTGCAGCAAAGAGCGTAGTTTCCGAAAAGATCTCCGCTTTTTGTGCGCAACAAAGGGTGTGGGTTTGTGGTAGTACCTGGCCCATAGACGAAGCAATGATTGTAAAAGCGATCCCCCTTCTTCCCAAAGATGTGAAAATCATCATAGCTCCCCACGAAGTGGATCCAACCCATATCACCACCATCTTGAATACCTTCGGAGAGGAGGCCGTTCGTTATGCAGATTATGACCCCCAAAAGAACCATCACCGGATCCTGGTTATAGACTGTATCGGCTACCTCTCGGCCACCTATCGTTGTGCCAATCTGGCCTATATAGGAGGGGGATTTGGCGCAGGAATCCATAATATTCTAGAGGCTGCCGTGTATGGAATCCCTGTTCTTTTCGGGCCCAATAATGCAAAATTTCCAGAAGCTGAAGGGCTACAAAAGACAGGAGGGGGATATGAAGTAAAAAATCAGGAGACATTAAACGTTTTACTGGAGAGGTTGTTAAACCATCAAACCCACTACAAAGAAGCGTGCCAGGGTAGCTCCTCCTTCATACAAAAAAATAGAGGAGCAACGGCCAATGTTTTTAAAAATTTGAATTTATAACCAATCTATGATAACCATTGAACTTGTGAACAAGCGAAACATGCAAGGACATGCCGCTTATGTAATCTCCTCCGTGGAGGATCTTCCTGAAAAACTATTCAGCCAGGAAGAAAAAGCTTTTATTCTCGAACAAAAAGCGATGAAACAGAAATGGGTTACCATAAACCGTTTCTCTCATCGTGACTATATCGGTTTTCTTTCCGGAGAGGAAGAGGCCAAAGCCCTCGAGGAGTACCGCACCTCAGGCGATGAACTCTGGCTACTACTCAAAAAAGAGAAAGAGAGAGGCCTCTCAATAATCGATTGTGTAGGAAAAGAGAAGCCCATCCTTGCCCTTCTGGAGGGTTACCTTCTAGGCTCTTATACCTTCGGCCGCTACAAGGTGAAGGAGAGAGAAGAGATTAAACTCCCCGGAGACCTCGAAGTGGTAAGCAACAGCGTTTCAGAAAAAGAGCTAAACCTATTGAAAGTGGTCGTAAAAGCCACAATGCGAGCCCGTGATCTGGTCAATGAACCGGTGCAAACACTGAATGCAACAGCCTTCGCTGAAGTCTTTATGCAAATGGCAACAGAATCAGGAATGGAGGTTGAGGTTTTTGGCAAGAAAAAGATTGAGGCTCTCCGCATGGGAGGACTTCTTGGGGTGAACCAAGGAAGCCCCGATGATCCCACCTTTACACGCCTGGAGTGGAAGCCGGAAAAGGCAGTGAATACACAACCCATTGTGCTTGTAGGGAAAGGGGTAGTCTATGATACCGGTGGAATGAATATCAAAACGGGAACCTACATGGAGGATATGAAATCAGATATGGGCGGTGCTGCCGCCATGGGATGCGCCATCTATGCAGCCGCATTGGCAAAGTTACCAGTTCATGTCATCGCATTGTTGCCGGCAACCGATAACCGAGTGGATGGAAATGCGATAGTGAGCGGTGATATCCTCACCATGTACAGCGGCGCCACAGTAGAGGTCATCAATACCGATGCTGAGGGTCGACTTATTCTTGCAGATGCTCTGGCTTACGCCAAACAATACAACCCGGAGGTGGTGATCGATGCCGCCACTCTTACCGGAGCGGCACACCGAGCCATCGGTAAATATGCCACCGTAGGAATGCAGGCAAAAGCCACAAACTACTTCCAACAACTCAGCCATTCAGGAGACGAAGTGGGTGAACGTATTGTAGCGTTTCCCCTTTGGGATGACTATCGCGACCTCCTAAAATCGGAGATTGCTGATATTCGCAACATTAGCACAGCCCCCGAAGGGGGTGCCATTACCGCCGGGAAGTTCTTGGAATACTTCACCGATTACCCCTACATACATCTGGATATTGCCGGACCAGCATTTGTAACCTCTCGCTACAGCTATCGTGGTGTTGGAGGTACCGGTGTGGGCGTAAGAATGCTCTTTCACTTTCTCAGACATTGGAAATAACGAAACGAAAGCCGAGAAAAACAAGGTAAACAATTTATTTACACATAATTGTAAAATACCATTCGCTAAATCCTCAAACAGTAGTTGCTCACTGCCAATGGCTAAAGGCTAAAGAAATGTCTGTCCATAAAGTCAGGGGTTTGAAGAGGCTGTATAGAAAGTTCGAATTCGAGGCTTGCGAAGGCTGAAATAGGTGAGTTTACCAGGGTAAATGACCATTTGGAAGAGAAGCGTAACGAAGAAGTCGGACTTTCTATACAGCCTCTATTTAGGGTTCTCTTGTTGAGACTGTCCGTTTTATTTGATACCTTTGTTAAATTCTAACCCAGTGAATCATGGAGAATCAAAAGTCTGCGCAACGAAAAACGCACAAGCCTGTTATTGGAATCACTCATGGAGATATCAATGATGACTCCTATGCCGTGTTGATAGAGACCTTTTCCGATAGTCGGATCTTCGATTTTTTTACGCCGGTGGTATATGGTTCTTCAAAAGCAGCCAGCTACTACCGAAAACTCTTAAAACGAGAGAATTTTAATTTTAACCTTATCAAGAAAGCTGGTTTTGTGCATGCACAGCGAGCAAATATCATCAACATCACAGACAAAGAGATTCGCATTGAAAGGGGACGCGTAACCAAAGAGGCCGCTAAAATGGGAATTCTTGCACTGGATCTTGCCATGAACGACCTAACCGGGGGGATGCTGGATGCCCTCGTAACCTTTTCCGTAGGAAGTCGTGTTTTTAGGTTGGCAGAGACGACCTTTCATGCACTGGACGAATACCTTGCTTCGGTAATGCACACTAATGACTTCTTTATCTTCCTGGTAAATGATATGCTAAAAGTGGGATTTGTAACAGGTCATGTCCCCTTTAGGGAAGTACTACCCGCCATCCGAAAGGAGTTGGTAATAAAGCGTATTGAGCAGATGAGTAGAAGTTTGCAACGAGATTTTGGCATAATATCTCCCTCCATTGCAGTATTAGCCCTGAACCCCCATTGTGATGTGCTTAATGAGATCGGAGAGGAGGAGCAACAAGAAATTATACCAGCTATCAATCATTGTAAAAACACAGGGATACAGGTGGAGGGTCCTTTCGATGCAAGCCGCTTTTTCAGTTCTGAAAGCTATCGGAAGTTCGATGCCATATTAGCCATGTATCATAACCAAGGGTTTTTGCCCATGCGCACTTACGCCTCTACGAATACAACCCTCTACTTCGCCGGGCTTCCCCTTGTGATCGTTCAACCAGTTTTTGATAAAAAAGGAAACATCTTAACCCACACTCCCTGGATGGTAGAACGTCTTCGTAATGCGTTCTTCTTAGCGCAAACAGTTGCTCAAAACAGAAAACAGTATGACGAAGAGCACCCCTCCTACCAAATCCCCATGTATCGTGATCGCAAAGATTAATGCCAAAACCGATGACGCATAACTACCCTATTTCCACAGTAGCTCGTCTTGTGAAAGGAGCGCTTATTACAAACGGTAACGGTGACAATCAACGTTCAATTGCGGATATTTTAACGGATTCACGGAAATTGATGACCCCGTCAATCACTCTTTTCTTTGCGCTACGAGGCCTCTCCAATGATGGTCACCACTATATTCAACCCCTTTATGAGAAAGGGGTTCGAAACTTTGTGATCTCTGACAAACGTTTCGCCACCAAAGCATTTGAAAAAGCCAACTTTATAGTTGTAGAGGATACCCTGAAAGCATTGCAAAAACTAGCAATGGCTCACCGTCGTCGTTTTTCCTACCCGGTAATAGGAATTACCGGCTCCAATGGGAAAACCGTTGTAAAAGAGTGGCTCTATGAATTACTGTCAAAGGATTATCATATTGTCAGAAGCCCTAAAAGTTATAACTCACAAATCGGCGTCCCTCTATCTGTTTGGCAGATGGACAAAACACATCAAATAGCCATCTTTGAAGCGGGAATTTCCGAGCCGGGAGCCATGGATACACTACAAGAGATCATTCAGCCCACCATGGGAATCTTTACCAACCTGGGGCATGCCCACGATGCTAATTTTCGGAATGAAGCTCAAAAAACCCAGGAGAAATTTAAACTATTCCGAGATACCTCCACCCTGATCTACTCCAAGGATTACCCCTCCATCCCTCAAGTGCTAGCCCAACCGGAATACAGAGGGAAAAAAGAAATCATTGCATGGGCTCAACACCAAACAGCCGACATAAAGGTACAAGAGATCAAAAAACAGGGCTCCTACCTTCGCATTACGACAGCAATCAATGGCAATACCGAATACATTGAAATCCCTTTCTTTAGCGCTGCAGATGTAGAGAATGCTATGCACTGTTGGATGGTAATGCGCACACTGAATTACCCCATTACCGTGATAAGAGAGCGAATGCGGCATCTTCACCCTGTAGAGATGCGACTGGAATTGAACGAAGGGATTCACCACTGTACAATCGTCAATGATAGCTACAGCCTGGACATGGATTCCTTAAAAATAGCATTGGATTTTCTCAACCAGAATTTCCCCCGTAAACGTAAGGTCATCATTCTTTCTGATATTGTGCAAAGCGGACGCCCCGACAGAGAACTGTACCAAGAAGTTGCTCAGTTAATACAAGACAAAGGCGTGGACAAAGTGATTGCTATCGGTGACGCTATAAGCCATTTCTCAACACTATTTGCCGACAATACGACCTTTTTCCCCAAGACAGAAACATTTATTCGGGATTTCTCTTTTTCCGATCTTAATGATGACGTAGTGTTAGTGAAAGGAGCCAGGATATTTGGTTTTGAACGAATTAATCAGATTTTACAAAAAAAAGATCACGAAACAGTTCTCCAGGTAAACATGGAGGCCATTGTTCATAACCTAAACACTTACCGAGAAAGGCTAAACCCCGGAGTAAAAATCATGGCAATGGTAAAAGCATTCTCCTATGGAAGCGGCAGTGTGGAGATTGCCTCATTACTTCAAAATCAACGAGTCGACTATCTAGCCGTTGCATTCACCGACGAAGGCATTGAACTGAGGGAGAGTGGGATTACACTTCCCATCCTGGTATTAAACCCGGAACAGGAGAGCTTCCACGCACTGCTCGACTATCAGTTAGAACCGGAAATCTATAGCTTCTCCTCCCTGGAAAGGCTGTTGAAGGCCGTAGACGAAAAAGGAAACATCAAAGCAAATAACCCGGTAGCAATTCATTTGAAAATTGATACGGGAATGCATCGCTTGGGATTTCTCCCACAAGATATTCCTCAACTGATCTGTCAATTAAAAGAGCACCCCCAGGTGGTAGTACGTTCCATCTTCAGCCATCTTGCCGCCAGTGGCAACGATGCGGAAGACGATTTCACAAGGAGACAGATTGCCCGCTTCTCTTCGCTCTCCCGTACCATCACAGAAGCGTTGGGATATACGGTTATGCGTCATATCCTGAACTCCGACGGAAGCATCCGGTTTCCGGAGGCACAATTTGAGATGGTACGCCTTGGCATCAGCTTGTACGGGATCTCCAGCCTCCGGGAATTTGACAAATCATTAGAGAATGTCTGTGCGCTGAAATCAACCCTGTCTCAAATAAAACGAGTCTCACCCGGCGAAAGCGTAGGGTATGAACGCTCCTTTGTGGCCCAGGAAGAATCGCTTATTGCCGTGGTACCCATTGGCTATGCCGACGGGTTGAGCAGAGCCTTTTCCGATGGCGTTGGCATTTTTTATGTGAATGGAAAAGCGTGCCATGTGATAGGAAAAATTTGCATGGATATGTGCATGATCAATGTCACAGGGATCGATTGCCGCGAAGGCGATGAGGTGGTTATCTTTGACGAAAACCACCGCTTAACCACATTGGCCTCCCTCATTCAAACAATCCCCTATGAAATACTCTCCTCAATCTCACAAAGGGTAAAAAGAGTCTATTACCACTAAGCATAAAGCTCAACACAGCTGCACACGCCCCCAAATAAACATTGTTTAACAGCCACTCGATTAAACCAAATACAGACAGCACAACGACCAGAGAGGATCTATCGGCAGCAACAAAAGATCATAGAAACCTCTGACCAACTCTTGATAGAAGCATTACAACAAGGAAGTTAATGACACACCTCTATCCCTTATATTCCTAGCACCCACAGAAGAACAGCCCTAACTCTTTGGCAAATAATCTTTGATCGCCTCAACATACAGATCAAAGGCTTCTAAGCCGATAGGCGTTAATGCAACCTCGGTATGGGGATAATTATTCTTAAACGATTTCTTAACCGTGAGGTATTTCGCCTTCTCTAATTTCTGTATCTGCACACTAATGTTCCCCGATGTCGCTTCTGTAACCTCCTTAATCCTGTTAAAATCAGCCTTCCCCTCGGAGACGAGCAGCGACATAATGGCCAGACGCAAGCGAGAATGCAGTAAAGGATCCAACGGCTTAAACATGCGTGCGCTTTTTGTGGTGAATAAACAGTTGCACGCCGGGGATCAGAAACAGCAACAGAGCTATGGCCGCAGAGATCAAAGAGTGGTACTTCCACGCCATAAAGACAGAACCATAGGCAATAACGGTAGCCAAAAGACTCAACCCCACCCACAGATAATTCTTAAGACTCAGAGCCGAAGCCATGGCAACCACGCAAAAAGGAAGATAGATCATCGCGGTGAATGCCGCACCAAATCTTCCCCCAAAAAAGAAACCTGTGGCCAGCGCCAAGCCCCCTGCCATGGCCCACAGCCACCCCAGGAGATCCGTACCTTTTTTCGCTCTCCCCCTCTTATACCCCGAAACGAACTTGCTGATAAAAGTAACCACAAACCCCGGCACCATGGTAAAAATCCACACCCATCCCGAATGCTCCCCCCTACCCATATGTATCATCACATACTGTCCAAGGCCTGCAATCACAACCAACGCCCCCCAAAGAAGAAGAAAAATACCATTCTCTTCATACGCTTGCCTCCGCTGCTCAATAACCGTACGAATAATCCGTAAACTGTCTTGTGTGTCTAAACGTTCCATAATTGTCTTTTTTTGATTTGTTAATACCCTGCAAATATAAAGTAGTTTATGTTACAAACCAAATTAAAACCACAAATACATAAAAATCACTATTTATAGGGATTGTTATTACTAGAAAAATAGCATTATTTTGTGGTCCTATACAGGAAAAGTTATTTTTTTGAACAGGAAAGGAACATTGTTCTTTATTGAAAAGGGGAAATAAGACCTCATCACATGAAGTCACACGTTAAACAGATTTTTGAAGGGACGAGCAATTAAAACCTTAATACCAGCCAAAGGCGATGACAAGCGATAAACAATTTTGGGGAAGCAAGGCAAAGGCGTATGATAGAATCATAACGCTACTCTCCCACAAGGGGTATCGATTGATCTATGAGTTTATAAAAGCACCCTTAACAAAGGAGATGCAAGTCTTGGAGGTAGGAACAGGTACAGGGCTTATTGCCAAAAAGATCGCCGACCGGGTTCAACACGTTGAAGCCACGGATTTCTCGGAAGAGATGATTGCAACAGCCCAAAAAACAGCGTATCCCTCAAATATTCATTTCTCCTGTGCTAATATCTTTAAATTACCCTTTGATAACCAAACCTTTGATGTCGTAGTTGCCTCCAATATGCTGCACATTATTCCCGAACCGGAAAAGGCAATGACAGAGATAAAACGAGTTTTAAAACCAAACGGATTATTGATTGCACCCACTTTTTTGTGGAAAGAATTACGTTTTTTCGGCAAAATACAGCGGTTTTTTATGCTACTAAAAAGATTCCCGTTAAAAACAGAATGGAACGAAGAAACATTCAAAAGTTTTATTACGGATAATGGTTTTACGATTACTAAATTCGAAATTATAAATTTAAGTTTTGCAATAGGTTGTGTTACAGCAACATTAAAAGATAAAAGTTATAAATTAAAAGGTAAAAAGTAAAAGATAAAACATAGTCGATTTTACCTGTTACCTCTTAAATTTTAACCTATAGAGGTCTATAACCGGTCAAGAGCTAACAGTTAATGGCAAAAAGCTAAAAAAAATGGAAGAAAAAGAAATATTCTGGTCGAAAACCGCCAAAGATTTTGAAGAGAAAAACAATCAAATTATCGGTAAGGAAAGTATGCAAATAATCTTAGATGCACTTGCCAGAGAAACCGATTTAGGCAAAACATTAGAACTTGCTTGTGGCAATGGCACATACTCTAAAATATTAGTTACAAATGCCGAGAATTTAACCTGTACCGATTGGTCAGAAGAGATGGTAGCAGAAACCAGACAACGATTAAAAGATTTTCCAAAGATACAAATAGAACAAGCGAACTGTTTTCAGTTGCCGTATGCCGATAATAGTTTCGATACTATTTTTATGGGAAATCTCTTGCATATCATACCAAATCCTGAAAAAGCACTTGCCGAGGCCAAACGGGTATTAAAGCCTAATGGACAGGTAATTGTTCTGGATTTCACAAGCAAAGGGATGAAACTTTTTGATAAAATACGAATGGTTTCTTTGTTTCTGAAATTCTATGGCAAACCACCCCAAGGCGGTCAAAATATCGATGATAAGAAACTGAAAGCAATGTTTGAAAACACAGGGTTAAAAGTGGAATATTCAGAAATAATCGGTGCGCGATCAAAAGCAGTCTTTGGAAAAGCCTTTAAAAGGTAAACGTCAAAAAGGGAAAGACCAAACATGGCAAATTTACCTTTTAACTCTTAACTTTTACCTTTAGTACCCCCAAATAGCGAAATGAAAAACGTGGAAACAATAAGATCGAATTTAAGCAATGTGCCCGAAACAATGTTGATCCCATTAAGGGCAAGAAGCAATGAAACAAAATTGCAAAACGGTATCATCAGCGACCCTAAATCTACTGAGATTATCGATAAAATAGCGTCGAATGTTTCAGAAAAGGGCGAAGTATCGTTATGGTCACAAAAAGGAGTTGCCGTACGCACGGAGATTTTAGATGAATTAACGCATGTTTTTCTGCAAGAACACCCTGACTGTGTTGTAGTAAACCTGGGTTGCGGATTAGACACCCGATATTATCGTCTGAATAACAATACCGTACAATGGTTTGACCTGGACGTTCCCGAAGCCATTGAGCTCCGGAAAAACTTTTTCCAGGAAACGGACAATTTTCATTTTATCAGCAAATCAGTATTGGATTTCTCGTGGAACGAGCAAATCCCCCCCCACAAGCCGACCCTATTTATCGCGGAAGGTTTATTAATGTACTTTACCGAAGACGAGGTAAAGTCCATCTTAAAGAATATTGCAGATAATTTTCCCAATGCCGAGATGATTTTTGAGGCCATGTCGCCCTTTGTTGCTAAAAATTCAAACAAACATGCTGACGTAAAGAAGTACGATGCTGTTTTTAAATGGGGCATCAAAAGTGGAAAAGAGATAGATAATTGGAACATAGGCGCAACATTCATCAATGAGCATTTTTACAATCGCCATTTGGATAAAATGCCTTTTATGTTACGGATGATGTACCGTTTACTACCCTTCTTTATAAAATCGATGAAAATAGTGCATCTAAGATTTGAAGTTAAAAAGTAACCGTTACAAACATCACCAATAGCCAAGGGCTAAAGCCTTATCAAAAAGGAGTATCCAAACGGTCAAAGAAAGAAAATTTACTAAAAAATCCAGACACGTTCAATAGTTAAGAGATAACATTTAATTAAAACCCTAAAAAACAACAGATATGGAGAATATGGAAGAGATATATGTAGAAGCATTAAAAGTTTCTAATAAAATTAGCGAAAGAGCGATTAGAGAAGCCATTAAAGATTTAGGTCTTTTTGCGGGTGCAAAAGTTTTAGATGTTCCTTGCGGCATTGGAAATCATATTTCCTGGATGCTGGATGAAAACGATAAAATATCTATTACCGGTATCGACATTGGCAAAAAGCAACTAGCCTATGCGAAAAATTTACTTGCGGAAAAACACCCCGATGCCAACTATAAATTTCAAGAAAACGACATAAATAAACTCGAATTAGAGGATAACTACTTTGATTTTATTTGGTGTTGTGATGGTTTATGGCCGGGTCCACCGGAAATGGGTTGCCTTGCAGAAGAGCCTTATGATATTTTGAAAGATTTTATAAGAATTGCAAAACCAGGGGCAAAAATAGTCGTTGTATTTTGGTCCTCACAAAAAATACTTTCCGGTTATCCCTATTTAGAGAGTGCCTTAAATAATACCAGGACAGCTAATAGACCCTTTAGGGAGAAGGGGAACCCTGACTTGCATATTTTAAGAACGCCCGCCTGGTTTAAAAAAGTAGGCTTAGATAAAATTACGGTCAAAAGTTATGCGGCCGACATTTATAATGTAAATCCGGATATGTTTTCCGTGATGCCTCTACTTTTCAAGATGTTCTGGAGTCAAGCAAAATCAGAAGTCAGTGAGGAGATTTGGCAACAATATACCGATATTATAAACCCAAAGTCTGAAAATTACCTTTTAAAAGATGATTGTTATACAGGATTAATGACCTACACAACTTACATTGCAACCGTAGAGAAATAACAGATAACCAGCCAAAGGCTAAAAAATCATGGAATTAAATATTGACCTGAGAATAGGTTTATGGAACGTGTGGTTACCCTTCCTTTTTTATATGGTATTTACGATGATATCGGCCTTTTTATTAAGTAAAGAAGGATTCAAACGAGGCGGCGACAGGTCGTGGCTCACGAAGAAGGAGACATTGGTAACCACCGTTACGACTCTTTCATTTTATGGGACATTAATTTGGGGAATATGGATACCCTTACAAACAGGCAGTAACCTATTTTACATTGGTTTAGGCATCTACGTTATCGGCATTATCTTATCGATATGGGTAGGGATCAGTTTTCTTAAGGCACCTCCGGGAAAATTAATCACCAAAGGAGCGTATCGCTTTTCAAGAAACCCCATATACATGGTTAATATTTGGATAGCTATTTCGATGGTCCTAATGTCGTCATCATGGATACTCGTTTTAATGTTGGTGGTTTACCTTTCCTTTAATCATTTGGCAATTTTAGCAGAAGAACGCTTTTGCTTAGAAACATATGGAGAAGATTTTGAAGCATATAAAAAGAAAGTGAGGCGGTATTTGTAGGAAGATGGAGCTCCGAAGATGGAAGAAAGAAATTGGAATAGGAAAACCCAAAGTAGCGATAAACCTACCTGTTTCTCCTTGCAATGCACCTTTAAATGCTATTTCTTTTTTAACCTTCACCATCTAAAAATTAAAAACAACAAATGATAAAAATTAAAAGCAATAGTAGAGATGAAAGGTTATTCTCCATGACCTGGGAATTATATAGAAAATCGTTCCCCGTAGAGGAGCAACGTCCTTTAAATAAACATTTGCAAGCAATGTGCAACAGCAAATTCCATCCCTATATTTACACAACAGAAGAAGCCGATTTATTGGCTATCTGTTTTTATTGGGATTTTCACGATTTTAAGTATTTAGAACATTTTTCCGTTAACCCCAATTACAGGAATAGGGGTATTGGCTCGGAAATCATCCGTTCGTTCAATGAGGATAAATACCCTGTAATATTGGAGATAGAACCTCCTATTGATGAAATCTCAAAACAACGACTGAAATTTTACGAACGCAATAATTTTAAAGAGACAGGGTATATTTTTAAACAGTTAAAGTATCAGAAAAACAACAAGGATGTCTTGCTGGAGCTATTATGCAACAAAGAGATGAATGGTGATTTTTTTCAGAAATTCCAGCACACTATTTATCATGAGCTAGCAATCTATTGTGACTGAACATAAATATCAAAAATATGGGAACAAAAATAAAAGTAAAAAAAGGAACCGTTGAGGAGACCCTATTACTCCCATTATGGGGCAGAGCTTACGAAACGCAAAAGAAGAACCCTCGTATCATTGACAACAAAGCTGTAGAAATTATGAGCAAACTTGATTATGATTTCTCAGATATTGCAAAAACACAAACGATATCGCAACACGGCTGGGTAGCACGCTGTATGCATATGGATAAACTGGTGGAGGAGTTTATCACAAAATATCCCGAAGCCACTATTGTAAATATCGGTTGCGGGATGGATACCACTTTCAGTCGTGTTGACAATGGTCAAATACGGTTTTACGAACTTGATTTACCCGATGTCATAGCATTGAGAAAGAATTTTTATGCGGATAGCGAGAGGCATCAAAGTATCGCCTCTTCCTTTTTAGAGACCGAATATTTCAAACAAATAGCAGTAAAGAAAGGACTATTATTTCTGGCGGGCGGCGTATTTATGTATTTCACGGAAGAGCAAATGAAAACATTCTTTAAGCAAGTAGCTGATTCCTTCCCCAAATGCGATTTCTATTTTGACGCTTTAACACCCAAAGGTTTTAATATAGCCAAAAAACAAGTGCTAAAAAAAGGAGGAATGAGTATGGCATTAGATGGAGGATGGAGTTTAGCAGATGCCAAAGACCTAGAAGAGTGGGACAAACGCTTTCATTTGATAAAATACAAGCCTATGTACAAAGGAACAAAAAAGCACATCCCCTTAATGCACAAAATAATTTTAACCATAACAGATACCATAAATATGGGCGGAATGATTCATTTAAGGATTAATGAAGAAGATAAAAGGTAAAAGGTATAAGTTAAAATACCTCCCAATGCACTTTTAACTCTTAACTTAAAACATCGCCCAATGCAACCTTTTAACTTTTAACTCTTAACTTTTAACTTAAAAAATGAATAAAAAAGACCATCAGCCAAAGGCAAAGAAGCAGTCAATACTAAAAAAATTGACCCCCTATGCCGAGAATAAAAAATATCTGTTCTCACTATCGTTATTCTTGTCAGCACTGTCCGCTGTACTCGGATTGTTGCCCTTTGTGTTTATTTGGCTTATTGCCAAAGAAATCTTTACCGATACGCAGAATGTCACATTCCAAAGTGTCAGCTTTTATGCGTGGATGACGCTCGCATCTGCCTTTGCAAGCATGTTGGTTTATTTCTTTGCCCTAATGTCGTCGCATTTGGCAGCATTTCGCGTAGAGGTGGGAATGCGCAAATTCGGAATGCAACGGATTATCAATATGCCCCTTGGGTTTTTCGATAAAAATCAGAGTGGAAAAATGCGTAAAATCATAGATGATAACGCCAGCCAGACCCACACCTTCCTGGCACATCAACTGCCCGATTTGGCATCAACCGTTATCGCTCCACTGATAATTCTTGTGCTGATGTTTATTGTGGATTGGCGTATGGGATTAATATCGCTTATTCCTATCGTTTTGGGGTTGATTAGTGCAAGTTTTATGATGAGTAAAGCAGGTAAAAAGTTTCAACAGGAATATATGAACACGTTGGAAGAAATGGGTAGCGAAGCTGTGGAGTATGTGCGAGGTATTCCTGTTGTAAAAACTTTTGGTCAAAGCGTATATACCTTTAAGCGTTTTGTTAGAAGCATTACGCGTTACCGCGATATAGTTACGGCTTTCACTATCATGTGGCAAAGACCCATGTCATTTTATACCGTTATTATGCAAAGTACCGCCTTTTTCCTTGTTCCTTTTGCCATGCTGTTTATTACCAATGGAGGCGAAATAACTGCAGTAATTACCGACTTTATTTTTTATCTTCTTATTGCTCCGAGTTTTACGCTCTTGTTTATGCGAAGCATGTATTTTCAAAATTATGCCAATATGGCTAAGGAAACCATCAACCGTTTCGATGCGATATTGGATTATCCCGAGATGACGTTTAAAGAAGCTGGCGAAAAACCTCAAACTTACGATTTAGAATTTAAGAATGTCAAATTTGCCTATCCCAATGCCAAAGCCAATGCGGTGGACGGCATCAGTTTCAAAATAAACGAAGGCGAAACTGTTGCTTTGGTAGGCGCTTCCGGTGGCGGAAAAACCACTATTGCCCGTCTGGCCGCTCGCTTTTGGGATATTCAGTCGGGCGAGATAACGATTGGCGGGCATAATATTAAAGATCTATCGCGTAAAAACCTGATGGACAGCGTATCATTTGTATTCCAGAACACAAAATTGTTCAAGAAATCCTTACGAGACAATATTACCTATGGCAGAGAAAATGCCGATGAAAAAAGGATACAGCAAGCAATAGACCTCTCGCAGAGTCGCGAAATTATTGATAACCTGCCCGAAGGATTGGAAACACATATCGGTAAAGAAGGCACCTATTTATCGGGAGGCGAGCAACAGCGTATCGCATTGGCTCGTGCCATTTTAAAAGATGCACCCATTGTGCTGTTAGACGAGGCAACCGCCTTTGCCGACCCCGAAAATGAACATCTAATTCAAGCGGCATTGCAGGAATTGAGCAAAAACAAAACAACCTTAATGATAGCCCACCGATTAACCAGTGTTCAAAACGTGGATAAAATTCTGGTTATCGATAACGGTAAAATCGCCGAACAGGGCACACACGATGAATTATTATCGGCTAACGGCATTTACAAACAGATGTGGGAGGAGTATCAGAAATCTGTTGCGTGGACGGTGTGATGAGTCGGAAGTCGGAAGTCCGAAGACGGAAGACCAAAGTTCGAAGCTGAGTGACAGAAATCAGGAGACAAGAGTACAATTAATAACAAACACGAATATGAACTTTAAATTTGAAAAATTAATAATTTGGCAAAAAGCAATGGATTTTGGAGAAGATATTAATAATTTATCTAAAAATTTTCCCAAAGAAGAAATGTTTAATTTGAGTTCACAAATTAGACGGGCCATTGATTCCATTGCGTTAAATATTTCAGAAGGTTCTATCGGACAATCAAACCCTGAATTTAAAAAGTTTATGGGGTATGCTATTCGTTCTCTTGCGGAAGTTGTAACATGTTTACATAAAGCAAATAGAAGAAAGCACATATCCGAAGATGAATTTACGGAGTTTTATAAAAACGCATACAATCTTATGAATATGATGATTGCATTCAAAAATAATATTAAATAAAAGAGGATATCTGAATACGGTAAACTGAACTTCGGTCTTCCGACTGACGAATAAAGGAGGTCTAAATACGACGACCCGAACTTCGGTCTTCTGTCTTCGGTCTTCCGACTAATAATAAAAACATAAAAATCATGATAACATTCTTTCAAACCAAATTCGCACTATCAAAAGAAGGCGCAAAAGACCTGCGAACAGCGATCATTGCTCATACATTACTGAATCTTAGTTTTATATTGCCCATAATCGTAGCATTTGCATTTTTAGAGGATTATATCCAACATTGGCAAACAGGTAATCCGTTAGAACGCAGTATATGGTTTTACGTCATTTTTATAGTGATAGCATTTGTAGTGATGTTTGTAATCGCATATATAGATTACGAAAAGACCTACACTAAAATTTACAAAGAGAGTGCCAACAGACGTATCAAGCTGGCGGAAACCTTGCGAGAATTGCCTATGGCGTTTTTCAGCAAAAAAGATATGTCCGACTTGAGTGCCACCATAATGGAAGATGCTACCCAAATCGAACAACTGTTTTCACATGCCGTACCACAAATCTTCGCCTCTATTATCAGCATGTTTCTAATGATTTTAGCCATGTTCTTTTACAATTGGCAAATGAGTTTAGCCATGTTTTGGGTGGTTCCGATTGGCTTTTTCGTGTTTTTCTTATCCAGAAAATTGATGAAAAAAGGTCATCTAACCATTTACAATCAAAAACGAGTAGTTACCGACCGCATACAAGACGGCATGGATATGGTACAAGAAATAAAATCGTACAATAACGAACACACATATTCGACTGAATTGAATGCGGAATTAGATAAGTACGAGAAACAATTAATAAAAAGCGAACTCATAGGAGGTTCGTTAATTAACATTTCGTATTTTATGCTAAAACTCGGATTGCCAAGTGTTATTTTTGCAGGAGCCTATTTCTTTTCACAAGGGACAATCACGCTGTTTACCTACCTGGTATTTCTTATCATAGTAGGAGCTATTTACAACCCGTTTATGGATGCGATGAACAGTATGGCCATACTGTTATATTTGAATGTTCGTATCAAACGAATGAAAGAGATGGACAATATGCCTCGTCAGACAGGACGAAAAGATTTTGCCCCAAAGCATTTCGATATTGAGTTTAAAAATGTTGATTTTTCGTATGAGGAAGGGCAACAAACGTTACAAAACGTAAGTTTTATTGCCAGACAGGGCGAAGTAACCGCCCTGGTAGGCCCCTCGGGAGGCGGTAAAAGTACTTCAGCAAAGCTATCAGCACGCTTTTGGGATATTGACAAAGGTCAAATCACCCTTGGTGGCGAGGATATTTCAGAAGTTGAACCCGAAACTTTATTAAAAAACTTCGCTATTGTATTTCAAGATGTAGCCTTATTCAATACCAGCGTAATGGAAAATATCCGTTTGGGACGCAAAGATGCCACCGACGAAGAGGTAAAACAAGCCGCAAAGTTGGCGCAATGCGAAACATTTATCCATCAACTTCCACAAGGCTACGACACCCTCATCGGCGAGAATGGAGAGAAGATCTCGGGCGGCGAACGGCAACGAATATCCATTGCACGGGCCTTGCTGAAAGATGCCCCTATCATCCTGTTGGATGAAGCCACCGCCAGCCTTGACGTAGAGAATGAAACCAAAATACAGGCCGGAATATCAGAACTGATTAAAAACAAAACGGTGTTGATTATTGCTCACCGAATGCGAACCGTAGCCAACGCCCATAAGGTGGTGGTATTAAAAGAGGGAAAAGTATTGGAAATGGGCACCCCCTCCCAATTGATGAAACAAAATGGTGAATTTGCCCAAATGGTAGAACGACAAAAAGTAAGCTAAAAGAACAAAAATACGGAAACCCCTCAATAGAAGCATTACAAAACGCCCCCCTAAACACAAGAGGGCTGCTTCCCAATGAAATGAGAAGAAAAAGAGGAAAAATAGCACGTTATTGGTGATAAGAAGTGGTAAAAATACCCATTTATAGGGATTGTGAACACTGTTCTCTATTTGCATCTTTGCAAGAAGAAACTTAAGAGGCAACAACCACTTCTAAAAATGAATGGTTAAACGTTGAGAAGATCATATGCAAATAAAGAAAGAAGACATACGCAAAACCATCCTGAAGGTAGCCCGGGAGTCTTTTTTAGAAAAGGGATATCGAAAAACCTCCATGCGAACCATCGCAAAAGAGGCGCATGTAACCCTGAGCAATATTTATAACTATTTCAAAAATAAAGATGAAATATTAGAGGTGATTATACAACCTGCTCTTCAAGAAATGGAACAATTGTTTAACCGCCATAATGAATCACACTCTATTACAAGCAGCTGGTTCAAAGCAGAAGACGTAAGCGAGATAGAGGAGTTTAATGACCACGTCAAGTTTATTATTACCTACCAAAAAGAACTTAATTTGCTACTTTACAAATGTTCAGGATCAAAATATGAGAATGTAAAAGACTTTTTTATTGATAAATACACCGAGTCAGCAAGAAAGTACCTACAACTAATGAAAAATAAATATCCTCAAGTAAATAAAGAGATCTCCGATTTTTTTCTTCATACAGTAGCGGCTTGGTGGATACAGATTGTATCAGAAATTGTATCACACAACCTCAATGAAGAGGAGATCTTACATTTTTTGAAGGAATACATGACCTTCGGCACCGGAGGATGGCAACGATTGATGAACTTATAGAGAAAATGGGAAGGGAAAAGGGATATTTTTTTGAACGAAACAGAACAATGTTCATTATTAAATAACGAACCGAAGGGAGAACAGCGAAAAAACATTTATAACTATCAAATAAACAAATACTTATAAACTTTAATTTTAAGAAATTAATACTTTGAGGGAAGGCCATGGATATGGAAGAAGCGATATGCAATCTAAGGTCTCAAATTAAAAGAGCTGTAAACTCAATTGCTTTAACTATTTCGAACGATTCCATAGGTCAAGCCCATCCCGAATTCGAGGCTTGCGAAGGCTGAAATAGGGGAGTTTACTGGGATAAATGACCATTTTGAAGACAAGCATAACGAAGAAGTCGGACTTTATAGACGGACGCTAAATAGTGTCTGTCCATAAAGCCAGCGTTTTGAAAAGAGGCTGTATAGAAAGTTCGAATTCGAGGCTTGCGAAGGCTGAAAAATGTGAGTTTACTGGAGTAAATGACCATTTTGAAGACAAGCATAACGAAGAAGTCGGACTTTATAGACGGACGCTAAATAATTTATCTAACAGCTAACGGTCAAAGGCCAACAGCTAATAACCCAAAAACGATGAAAGTACAAAGAATCAACAATCAATTTCGGAAATTCGGAGAGTTTCAGATGAGAAACAGGGGTTTATTGATCGTCATTGCCATTCTCTTTGCAACGATAGGTATTATGGGCCTCAGGTATCTTAAACCACACAATTCGCGAGAGTCGTGGTTTATGGAGGATGACCAAATTGAGATCAACACGAAAAAGTTTGAAGCACAGTTTGGGAATAACGATAACATATTGGTATTAATTACCGCCAAAGACGTATTCAACCCCGAAGTACTAAAGATGATGCAACGTCTTGGGAATGAACTCTTAGATAGCATCCCCTATGCCGATGAAGTAACCTCATTGGTGGATATAGAGATATCGGTAGGCACAGCGGAAGGCATTCAGGTAATTAACCCTTTTGAGAACGGCATCCCCGAAGACCCTGCCACGCTAGACAGTATCCGCAAGCTAATCCTCTCCAGGAACGCATTGGCCAACAAAGTTGTATCGAACGATTGCACCGAGACCCTCTTAATGCTGTCGCTCCAAGAGTTCCCCCCCGAAGAGGTTTGGAGTCAGGAGACCCTCCTGGACCCCATCTATCAAGCGGGCGAACCGGCCGTGCGAATCATCACATCGGAGCGTTACCAAAGCGACCTGTACGACTTAAACCCCGCCGGATTACCCTACACCGAAACCGAAGAGCGTGATTTCTTTGGCCCCGAAATGGCAAAACGCATTATGATCATATTCGTATGCATGATTTTATTATTGGTATTCATGGTGCGCTCCTTTAGAGGGGTTATTGCTCCAGTCTTCACCATCTTTGTAGCGGGAAGCTCTGTATTCGGGTTTATGGGATGGTTGGGCATCGGCTTCGACCAAAATATGGTCATCTTGCCGGCACTATTGCTCATCGCACTGTCTGTGGCCTACTCCATTCACCTGATCAACGCCTTTAAACGATTTTTCCGACAAACAGGAAACAGGAAAGAGGCGACAATCCTCGCAGTGGAAGAGACCGGCTGGCCCCTCCTATTTACGGCTATCACAACCATTGGTTCGGTAGTCTCCTTTGTCACTGTAGGCATTCCCACTATTACCTGGGTAGGAATGACTTGCGGAGCAGCCGTATTGGCAAACTACCTGTTTGTAATCGTGTTACTACCCGTTATTCTAAGTTTTGGGAAAAACAAAGAGGCACAGGAAGAGGGATCCCAATCCAACCGATGGCTCGATAACCTTTTGTTCGCCATGGGAAAAGGAGTTATCAAAAGGAAGGGATCCATCCTACTTCTCTATGGAATTGTGGTAATACTCTTAATCCCATCGCTATTCAAAGTATACGTAGACATGGATATATTTGAAGGAATGGGACGAAAAATCCCTTATATCGACAGAGTATATAACCTCACACAGTCTCAATTGGGATCTTATCTATCATACAACATCTCCATTGATTTCAACGAACCGGATGCCATCAAGTCACCCGAAGTGCTCAAGAATTTAGATATCCTGGTGGATTCCATCAGTCACTTTGAACTTACCAAAAAAGTGACGAATAACTCTCCCATCTTTTCGCTCTTGGATATCATCAAAGAGATGAATCAAACCCTCCATAGCGACAGCATTGCCTATCACTGCGTACCCAATACACGGGAAGAGATTGCCCAGATACTGTTATTATATGAAATGTCTGGAGGTACAAAATCATTTAATTGGATGGATGAAGAATATAGCATGACGCGCGTACAAGTTCCCCTCTATAAATTTCAAGCAAAAGAGATCCCCGTGGAACTGGGAGCTATCAAACGCATCAGTAAACGATTATTTCCACAAGCTACCATCACAGTAGTGGGCAGTGCAGTTCAATTTGCTGAGATCGCATTGAAAATTGTAGCCGGAGAGCTAAAATCGGTCATTCTGTCGCTGATTGTCATCAGTATATTGCTAATATTGGTGTTCTCCAGTATCAAAACAGGACTGATCGGATTAATTCCAAACCTCGCCCCCATGCTAGTCATTGGAGCATACTTAGGCTATTTTGGCGTGCCCTTAAACATGATGACCATGACCATTATCCCAATGATGTTGGGTATAGCTGTGGACGACACCATTCACTTTATCAACAGCATAAAGTACGAGTTTGAGAAATGCGGTAACTATCAACAAGCTACCCTCACCGCTTTTGCAACGGTAGGCCGCTCACTCTTGATGACCACCATCGTATTGGCCGTCAGTTTTGCCACCTACTTACTTTCACCTGTAAAAATGATCGGAGACATGGGATTATTGGCATCCATCGGTTTGCTCGCCGCCTTAATCACCGACTTTTTGATCACTCCGGCACTGATGGTGATCACGAAACCATTTGGAAAAGAAATAGAGAAGTAAGGAGTTAGACTCTCCACTTTCAACGTTACAAAACTAAACAAAAATGAACACAAAAGTAAAAATTTCAATGTACTGGTTATTCATAGGTATAACCATGATTTTACACACTGTATTAGCAACAATGGGTCTCATGTTTGGGAAAGATATTATAATGCCTGATGCTACGGGCGAAATCCCAACTTATATGTATGTAATGATAATACTGACAATGATATTACCTTTTATTTTGTCTTTTATACAATTACATACAGAGGCAAAATGGTTTAAATATTCTACATATATATGGAGTATTATCCTTATTTTGCTTAATGCTTTTCACTTTTATTCCGCAGCATTTTTAGAAAAAGAAGGCATAGACCAGATTGTATTGTTATTGTTTGTTTTGATAATCAATGTATTTTTAACCAGAGAATTATATCGCTTTATAAAAAATAAAAATGTATAACGGGAAGTTGGAAGAGGGAAGTAGACTCCCCACTTCCAACTTTACAAAACTAAACAAAATGAAAATTAAATTATTCGCAGTAGTATTAGTAGTCTTAATGGCAACAAGTGCACTGTTTGCACAAACAGGACGAGAAATCATGCTACAGGCTGAGAACCGTCCGGAAGCAAAGACCAATAAATCGGAAGTTACCCTAAGAATCATCAACAAAAGAGGAAAAGAGCGAGTCCGTAAACTGACCTCCTACTCTATAGAGCTGGGAGAAAACGGGAAAACGTTGATGTTTTTTGAGTATCCCGGCGATGTCAAAGGCACCGGCCTCTTAACGTGGGATTACGACAAGATTGGCAAAGACGATGACAAATGGCTGTACCTCCCTGCCATGAAAAAGACACGTCGTATCAGTGGCTCATCAGCCAAAAAAGATTACTTCATGGGAACCGATTTCACCTACGACGATATGGGCGACCGCAACATCGACGAAGATACCCACAAACTATTGGGCGAGGAGACCATAAACGAACATCCCTGTTGGATGATAGAATCCACCTCCAAGGACAAACGAGACCTCTTCTCCAGAAAAATCATCTGGTTACGAAAAGACATCCTGATTCCGGAAAAAGTGGATTACTATGACCGAATGGGGAAATTGCACCGTCAGATGGTCATCGAGAAGGTTGAGAAGAAGAAAGACTACTGGGTGATCCTAAAAATGACCATGTCCAACGTACAAACCAATCACAAAACCATTATAGAATTTAACAATATGGAGTTGGATATCCCCATGGAAGAGAGCAAATTCACCGTACAAACGCTAGAGAAAGGGAGAATGTAAGTGGTGCCTCTGTCCATAAAGTCAAGATTTTGAGCAACGTCTGTATAGAACGTTCGCGTTCGAGGTTTGCAAAGGCTGAAATAGGGGCGTTTACTAAGGTAAATGACCATTTTGAAAACCAGCAATGAAGAACGCGGACGTTATAGACGGACGCTAATTGGTCCACTAATAGCTATCAAACCAAAGACGGAGGACGGAAGTCAATTTTTTGTGAACATTGCCATTAACCCAAGCCAAAGGCGAACAGCTAAAAGTCAATGGCTAGAAAATAAAAACAGATGAAATCATATCTCCTACTAATAGCCACTTTGCTACTGCCCATATTGGCATTATCGCAAAGTGAAGAAAACAAGCTACAAATCAGTGGATTCGTAGACACTTACCATGCGGTACGGAGAGAATCGCCCCAGGACTTTATGAGTTCACGCACACGCTTTAGGGGTGAACTCCAAAAGGCATTTGGCAAGTCCTCCATGTTTGTATCCTTCAACTTGAATCAGAACAGCATACTCAAAGAACAGAACGGATTTGAGCTACGAGAGGCCTATTTTGATTATGCCACAACCCATTGGAGCCTGCGAGCCGGCCGCCAGTTGATCATTTGGGGAACCGCCGATGGTCTACGTATCACCGACCTGGTATCCCCCATGGATATGACCGAATTCCTGGCACGCGACTACGATGACATTCGTATGCCCGTGGAAGCCCTGAAGTTCCGATACTTCACAGGAGCAATGAGTTTAGAATTACTCTACATCCCTATTTTCAAGGGGTTTATATTGCCCATGAACCCCAAAAACCCCTGGGCCCTACGGATGTCGGCACCCCCTCCCATGCACCTTATCATGTTACCCGAACAAAAGCCCGAGTTAACGTTAAAAAACAGTGAATTTGGTGGACGTTTAAGGTTTACCTTGCCAGGTATTGATTTTTCATTAGCCGCCCTACACACCTACGACAAGATGCCTATCTTTACCCAACACATACAGGCAGACAATATCATCATTACCCCCAAGTACTATCGAATGAGTTTCGTAGGGGGAGATTTCTCAAAACCCTTGGGACAGTTCGTCTTCAAAGGAGAAGTGGCTTTTAATCTCAACAAACAGTTAGTGCTCCAACAGATCCCAACCCAACTGGAAAAGCACCATACCACCTACGCTCTATTGGGCCTCGACTGGTACGCCTCCAATCAATGGATGTTCGGGATACAGGTAGCTAACGAAACCATCATGAATTACAAGAGGGAACTGCTCCAAGAGGAGCATACGGGGCTATTGACGTTCCACGTATCAAAAAGTCTACTGAACAGCACCCTGAAATTATCGGATTTTATCTACACTGACCTGAATAACGGAGGCTTTTTTAACCGTTTCTCCGCCAATTATTTGCTCAGCGACCAGATTCAGTTATGGGTAGGTTACGACCATTTTGAAGGAGAGAAAGGCATGTTTGCCCTATTCAAACATAACGCTGAGATATGGATCAAAGCAACATATAACTTCTAATGCTCTTATTATGACAAGCAACAATCACCACCATCACGGACATCACCACCACCATCACCCAGACACAAGCAGGATGAGTAACAGGAAACTCCTATGGGTTACCCTACTAAACTTCTCCATTACGCTCATTCAGGTCATCGGCGGGCTCATCTCAAACAGCCTCTCCCTACTCTCCGATGCCCTACATAACCTCGGTGACTCCTCCGCCATATTTATTGCCTTTCTCGCAGGAAAAAGGAGCCAAAAGGGGCCTGACCCCCAACACACATTTGGATATAAAAGAGTGGAAATACTCGCCGCACTCTTCAATGCGGTAGTACTTATCGCTATTTGTATCTTCCTCTTCTTTGAAGCCTACGAACGATTCATCAATCCCCAACCCATTAAAGGTCTAATTATGTTGGTGGTTGCCCTATTTGGATTGTTAGCAAACCTGATCTCTGTGTTTATATTACATAAAAGCAAAGACCAAAACCTCAACATCAGGTCAGCCTACCTGCACCTTATGGGCGACACCTTATCCTCTGTAGCCGTCATTCTTGGTGGAGTCGCCATATGGCAATGGAATATTTACTGGATCGATCCGGTAATCACGGTCTTGGTAAGCCTTTATATTATCTACCACACTTGGGGCGTAGTGAAACAAACCGTTGATATTCTTATGCAGGCAACCCCAAAAGATATTGATCTTAAGGCCATAAAAGAGCGCGTCGAAAGCATCCAGGAGATCGAAAACATACACCACGTACACGTGTGGAAATTAGATGATCATCAGACACACCTTGAAGCACATATCAACCTGAAAAAGGATATCACCATGAGTCAGATGATGGAAATAAAAACGGATGTAGAGCACCTTTTAAGGACAGAATTCCTGATTAAACACCTCACACTACAATTTGGATACCACTGCTGTGAAGGAAACCAACGACTCATTCATGACACCCCAAAGCATGCGCACCCCTAGTGAAACCTGTGCAAAAAGACGATTAACAACCAAAACCTACTACACTTCCGGGGAAACTACCGATGCTTGGGAATATCGAACCCAAAAGCATTGCGATAAAACTCCGTAGCATAAAGGTCAGTCATCCCACTGATATAGTCCAATACAAGCCGCACATCGTCATAGGCACTCTGTCCCAATGGACGATAGTGTTCAGGAAGCATCATAACGATCGTCTTCTCTTTAGAGCTACGACTCCCCTCTGGGGAGAGCACCGCAGGAACAAAGAGATCCAGGATGCTGGAAAGCACGTGATAACCGGCCAACTCAATATGTGCTACCGTATCATGACTATAGATCTGCTCAACACTCAGTTTCTCAATATGATCAAGCACGGGGTGAGATCGTGCCACCTCCTTCATTAACGTATTATTCCAAGTTCCTTGCAAAATCGCCTCACGATGATCCAGGAAGACTTCCGAAGAGGCTTGAACGAGGTAATTTACCACCTTTGCCCGCAGATAACCGGCCTTTTCATTCTTATCCCCAATACGTTTAAGCTCCCCTTTAATTCGCTCGAAATCCCCCCTCTTGCCAAAAGAATTCAATAGTGACAAAAAGAGCTCTTCCGTGACACGATAGGAGACAATACCCAAACGCTGGGCATCCTCCAAATCGATGATCCGATAACAGATATCATCGGCAGCTTCGGTCAGATAAACAAAAGGATGGCGAAAATAGACCAGGGGATCTTCCTCCTGCGGCAGCATCCCCACCTCTTGCGCTAACGCACGCATGGTGTCACGCTCGCTCAGGAATACACCATACTTCTTCCTATGAGCGGAAGCCCTATTCACTGCTGCCTGTTCACAAGGATATTTCAATACCGCCGCTAGGGTAGAGTAAGTCAAGCGATACCCGCCTGTACTCTTCCCCTGAAAATGGTGTGTAAGGATCCGAAAAGTATTAGCATTCCCCTCAAAATCACACAACTCAGCCCACTCCACTGCCGAGAAGTAGGATTTCAAAGAGGCCTCTCTCGTGCGAAAATAATCGGAGATGGCATCCTCCCCGGAGTGGCCAAAAGCAGGATTCCCTATATCGTGTGCCAAGCTTGCAGCGGCAATCACATTGGCCAGATCATACCGGTAAAACAGTTGTGCCTCACCGTTCAAGCAATGCTCCTTTGCAATTACAGTGCCCACCATCTTGCCCAGTGACCGTCCCACACCAGCTACCTCCAGGGAGTGAGTCAGACGATTGTGCACAAAGGTACTGCCGGGAAGAGGAAAAACCTGTGTCTTGTTTTGAAGTCGACGAAATGCACTGGAAAAGATAAGCCGATCATAATCGCGCTGAAAATCAGTACGCTGCTCCTCTTTCATGCTTAACGAACCGGTACGTCGATGAGAGATGATATTCTCCCAAGTCATAAAACCTTGATTTGCCATGCCACAAAGGTAACAAAGAGTGCTACTTCTTCCATGGCAGAAAGCAAAAACAGACGTTCCGTCCACAAGAATAAAAAAAAGCACTCATAACAAAACCGTTAAAGTGCTTTTCTCTACCTGTACCCGGAGCCGGGATCGAACCGGCACGGGAATTACCCCATCGGTTTTTGAGACCGACGCGTCTACCAATTCCGCCACCCGGGCAACAATCAGGCTGCAAAGGTAATATATTTTTTAAATAATCCTCATAAAGAAGGCAGCAAAAGATCTCATCCCAAAAATTGGGATACAGAAATTTAATCACTACCTTTGCAGCCGTCAAAACAGGGGTACATAAAATCAGTAAATAACATCAATAATGTCAACCCACGTAAAAATATTTGCGGGCCGTTCTGTGGAAAAAATGGCCACAGAGATTGCCAAAAGCTTTGGTATCTCTTTAGGAAACGTGATCTTCAACGATTTTGCTGACGGGGAGTTTCAACCCTCCTTCGAGGAAAACGTCCGGGGGAGCCATGTCTTTATTGTTCAGTCGACTTTCCCTCCTGCGGATAATCTAATGGAGCTATTAATGATGGTAGACGCTGCCAAACGTGCATCGGCCAAGCAGATCATTGCGGTGATGCCCTACTACGGTTATGCCCGTCAGGATCGCAAAGACCGGCCCAGGGTATCCGTTGCCGCCAAACTTGTTGCCGATCTGCTTATCACCTCCGGTGTTGACAGAATTATCACCATGGATCTTCATGCGGATCAAATCCAGGGTTTCTTCAATGTTCCCGTGGATCATCTCTACGCCTCTTCCATCTTTATCCCTGTGTTGAAAGAGCTTAACTTACCCAACCTCACCATGGCCTCGCCGGATACGGGAGGAACTCGCCGCGCAGCCGCCTATGCAAAATCACTGAATCGTGATTTTGTCATCTGCTACAAACAGCGGGCTAAGCCCAACGAAGTGGCCAAGATGGCACTGATCGGCGACGTTGAAGGAAGGGATATTATCCTGGTGGATGATATCATCGATACCGCAGGAACCATTACCAAAGCAGCTCAATTAATGATCGACAATGGAGCCAACTCGGTACGCGCCTTTGCAACACATGCGGTCTTCTCAGGTCCCGCCTATGATAGAATCAACAACTCTGTCTTCGATGAGATCTATGTCACCGACTCCATACCTCTCAAAGAGCAATGTGAAAAAATTAAAGTCGTCTCTGCGGCACACCTCTTTGCCGAGGTTATTCGTCGTGTGATCGACTGTGAATCGATAAGTACTCTATTTGAATTTTAATTAAATCTTAACAACATGAAAGTAGTATCATTGAGCGGCTCTCTCCGCGAGAGCGTAGGGAAAAAAGATGCGAAGAATCTTCGGAACAAAGGACTTGTCCCTTGTGTCATCTACGGAGGTGAAAAACAAATCCACTTTGCGGTAAAGGCAATAGAGTTGGATAAAATTCTCTTTACCCCTTATGTGTATCTCATCGACGTTGTCATTGATGGCCAATCATACCGCACCCTTATCCAAGACGTGCAGTACCATCCGGTATCGGATAAATGCCTTCACGTGGACTTCCTTCAAATCATCGAAAATAAACCAGTAAAGATTGCCGTACCCACAAAAATTACGGGAACCTCTCCCGGAGTCATGAAAGGGGGAAAACTGCAAAAGAAAATGCGTAAGGTCTTTATTCAAGCCCTGGAAGAAGCCATTCCCGATATCGTTGAAATCGATATTAGCTCCTTGGAGATCGGAATGTCAATACGTATTGAGGACTTGGAAAAAGAGGGTATCACGTTCCTTGATGCTCCCCGTGCTGTGGTAGCAGCAGTGAAGACCAGTCGTGGCGGTGTCGCCGCTGAAGACGGTGATGACGACGAAGATGAAGAGGGCGAAGGCGAAGGTACAACAGAAGCAGCCGAATAATCTTCCCGAAGAAGACATCAAAAATGCCATCTGCCTTCACAGATGGCATTTTTTTATAATTACCACCCACCCCTCCGAAAAACGGCCATCACAAAACCATCAGCTACACCACACGAAAAAGATCAACCATGAAATACTTAATCACAGGACTGGGAAATCCGGGATTTGAATATGAACAGACTCGTCACAACATCGGTTGGATGATTCTCGACCACCTGATAACGGAGGATACAGCGACCTTTAAAAGTGAACGATACGGAGCCATCACCAGGATAAAACATAAAGGGAGAACCCTTGTACTACTGAAACCCTCTACCTACATGAACCTAAGTGGGAAAGCGGTAAGATACTGGTTAGAGAAGGAGCGTATCCCCTTGGAAAACCTTTTGGTAATAAGTGATGACCTGGATCTGGAGTTGGGGAAATTGCGCATGAAAGGCAAAGGCTCCGGAGGGACACACAATGGGCTTAACCATATCATTGAAACCCTTCAAACCACTCAGTTTGCACGACTTCGCTTCGGCATTGGACACGACTTTCCGCAAGGATATCAGGTGGAGTATGTACTAGGAAAATTCTCCTCAGAAGAGAACAAGCTACTGGAACCAAGAATAGAGAAGGCATGTGAGATGATCCGAAGCTTCACCACCATAGGAGTCGGTCGAACCATGTCTGCCTACAACAACAAATAACACCCGGCGAAGAAAATGCGAAAGAGCCTAACCATCATCTATTTTAAACGCAAAAACAGGACACACACCGTCCCTATACTTTAGGAAGGTGGTTGGTGCTCCTTTTGGAAAGAAGATCCAGCCCAATCAAGCCTCCTCCCACCAGGAAAAAGACACCCATAAGATTGGAAAGATTCATAAAATTCAACAGATTAGAGAAAGAGTAACCCAAGTTGACCAGGGAGGGCAGCAGCGTCACCAACTCCTGGACACCTTTGTTGGCTCCGAGGCTAAAAATTCCGGGCACCACAAAGAGAAAGAGAATGGCCAAAGAGGCAGCAACACCCGACCACAACACCAGAAACAACTGTTCCTTGGAGAGCCCCTTAGCCGGGGCCGGCTCCGACACCTGTTCCACCGAACGCATCACCTCAGCGACAAAACCGGGAGGAGCCTTTAACGCATCCGTCTGCCGAATCATTCCCTTCAAAAACGGATCCTCATAAAACAATCTATCTTTCATAAACAGTCACTTAAATACCTTCTAACTCCATTTTCATCAAACGCCCCATCTCTCCATAGAGTTTTTTCCTTAGACGATGAAGCTTCACTTTTACGTTGGACACCGTCAAATCAGTAATCATGGCAATCTCCTCAATACTTTTGTCGCGAAGGTAGAACATTTCTATCAATACACGATCACGTTCATTCAGCATTTCCAACGCACGAGTAATTACTTTTTTCTGTTCATCGGCATTCAACCCCATTACCATGTCCTGCACCTCCTCATCAGCATAATTATCAATCACCTGCTCATCGATGGAGGTAAACTCCCGTTTCGACTTTCGCACATGGGATATGGCGGCATTATAAGCGATACGATAGAGCCATGAAGAGAACTGAGCTTTTCGCTGAAACTCCGATAGGGACTGAAATACCTTCACAAAGACATCCTGTGAAATATCCTCAGCCACAGCAGCATTGCGCACCACACGCATCACAATGGAGAAGACCATATCCTGATATCGTTCAACCAATGGCGCATAAGCGGCAGTATTACCCGAAATCACCTGATCTATATAATCATCATCCCTTATAGGTGCCATTATACTTTTTGACGAAATAGTTGGCCAAAAGTTACAAGTTATATCAACAACCCAAGGGGGATACGCCTTTCACGGTATAGATCGGTCCCTCCCGGGAAAGCACACTCTCATAAAGCACAATCTCCTCCACCTTTCCAGAATAGAGAAGTGCCTCTCGTTGGGACTCCAACACCCGCTGCAACTGTTTCTTATCCGCTACCTTCTTTATTCGTCCAAGAGTAAGATGCGGCACAAAATTTTGTCTATCCGCCACATAACCCACCTCCTCCATCACTTTTGACAGCCTTTCATGCAGTGTTGTAAGGATCTCGGTAGGTTGTGCACCTACCCAAATCACCCGGGGAGCATAACGACTCCCAAACAGGCCAACCTTTTCCACACGCAAGGTAAACGGATCCACATCATAAGCCACCGCCCCCATTAACTCCAAAATATCCGAGACGTATTTTTCAGGAATATCCCCCAGAAAGAGTAACGTCAGATGATAGTTCTCAGGCTTCGTCCACACAATGGACTCCCGCGCCAACATCCCACGAAAATGGGCGGACAACCGAGATGCCATGCCGGAAGAGGGGATGGGGATAGCAATAAAAAGACGCATAAACAAATTTCAATTTTGTATAAAATTAAATAAAAATTGTATATTTGCCGTCCGCAAAGGCAAAAAAGGGGCATTAGCTCAGTTGGCTAGAGCGTTTGACTGGCAGTCAAAAGGTCAGCGGTTCGATTCCGCTATGCTCCACTTCCCTTTCGCACAAGGCCGCTCCAACACGTTATGAGTGGCCTTTTTCTTTTCCCCTTTCGAATATGTTACTTCCATTTTTTAATCTCCTTGAATGTTGTACTTTTGAGGCTGAAAAACACGCATTATGAAACGATATCTCTACACATGCATGCTGATTGCCGGGTTGTTATTGACCTGGCAAGCTAACGCACAAGACCAAAAACTTACTTTGCAGGATTGCATATGGATGAACCCGAAGCTCTATCCCCAAAGAATGGTCAACCCTTCATGGATTCCGGGAGAAGATACCTACTCTTACATCCAGGGTGAAGAACTTATCAAGGTAGATGCCCAAAAAGGCAAGGAGACCCCCTACTTCAACTTGGATGAGCTGAATACGCTTTTACACAAGACGGGCAAAGACTCCCTACGCCGTCTTCCTTCCGTACACTGGATCAACAAATATGCATTTTATTTTACTTCCCAAAACCGCCTTTGCATCTGTAACCCCTTAAAGAAGACCCTTGAGGAGGTGAACAGTTGGCCCGAAGAGGCAGAGAACCTGGATATCAACGAAACCACCTTCATGGTGGCTTATACTAAGGGGAACAACCTGTTTATCAGCGAAGATGGAGTGGAGAAACAGATCACCTTCGACACGGAAGAGGGCCTGCTTAATGGCAGTTCGCGCGTTGCCCGCAACGAGTTTGGCATCTCAAAAGGGACGTTCTGGTCTGACAATGGGCACTACTTGGCTTTCTACAAGATGGACGAGCGTATGGTCACCAACTACCCTCTTGTAGATATCACCCAAAGAACGGCGGAAGTGGAGAATACCCGCTATCCCATGGCCGGAATGAAGAGTCATCAAGTGATGCTGGCGGTCTACGATACCCAAACAGGCAAAACCGTATTGGCAGAAACCGAGAAAAACAGTGAGCAGTATCTCACCATTATCAGTTGGGATCCCTCGGAAAAATATTTCTACATAGGAATCCTGAACAGGGAGCAAGACCATCTACAGTTGAACCAATACGATGCCGCAACGGGCGCATTCCTAAAGACGTTGTACGAAGAGCAAGATGAACAGTACGTGGAACCGGAGACACCACTCTACTTCCATGAAGCCATCCCCGGCAAATTTATTCTCAAAAGTTACCGCGATGGATACGACCACTTCTACCTCTTCGACACCAATGGCAAGATGTTGTCACAGCTCACCTCCGGAGCCTGGGATGATGATGAAATTCTGGGGTTCGACAAAAAGGGAAAGACCCTATTTTTCACCTCCAGGGCAAAGAGTCCCGTGGAGCGCCATGTGTACGCCTTAAACATGAAAACACTTGAGACCAAACAGCTCTCTCCGCAACATGGAACCCACACCCCCATCTTCTCCTCATCGGGCAACTACTTTATTGATGTCTATACCAGCACCGATGTGTGCCGCGAATATCAACTCATCAACAAAAAGGGGGAGATTGTACGGACACTGTTAGCCAATAAAAACCCCTTGGACAACTACCAAATGGGGGAGGTAACCCTTATGACACTAAAAGCTAATGACGGATCAGATCTGTGGTGTCGATTGATTAAACCATCAGACTTCGACCCCACTAAGAAATACCCCGTCTTCCTCTATGTCTATGGAGGGCCTCACTCGCAGCTTGTGAACGACAGTTGGAATGCCGGAGCAGGACTCTTTGACCTCTACATGGCACAAAACGGATACGTAGTATTCACCCTGGATAACCATGGCACGAACCATCGTGGGGCAGACTTTGAGCAGGCTATTCACCGCAACCTTGGAGTACTTGAGGTGGAAGACCAGATGATTGGTGTTGAGTACCTCCAGTCGCTACCCTACGTGGATAGCGAACGTATGGGCGTTGATGGCTGGAGTTACGGCGGATTTATGACACTCTCCCTGATGCTAAAGCATCCGGGAACCTTCAAAGTGGCTTGTGCAGGGGGGCCGGTTGTTGACTGGAAATGGTACGAGATCATGTACGGAGAGCGCTACATGGACACCCCTGAAGAGAACTCGGAAGGCTACAAACATGCCAACCTCATAAACCATATCCAAAACCTCCAGGGGCATGCCTTGGTGATTCATGGCACCATGGATCCGGTAGTGGTTTGGCAACATAGCCTTTCCCTCATACAAAAAGCCGTTGAGGAGGGCATTCAGATCGACTACTTCACCTATCCCGGCCACGAACACAATGTACGGGGAGTTGACAGGATGCACCTTTACGAAAAGATTTACAACTACTTTGAGCTCTATTTAAAATAACGATGACATGGCAGGCATACAGCCAAAGCATACGGCAACGCTTGTTTATGGTATCAAAAAAATGACGCCCTATGAAGAAGAGATACTTATTACCACTTATTGCACTTATCATACTGGGACTCTTTGGTGCTTGCAAGGAGGAGGAGAAGAACCCCAAATACCTCTTTCTCTTCATTGGCGACGGCATGGGACTTGGTCAGGAGCAGTTGGCGGAGAGTTTCTTGGGAGCTTATGATCAGGCCTACCCCACACCACAACTGCACATGACCCGTATGCCCCAAAAGGGGATCGTCACCACCTATAGCAAGTCGCACAAGATCACAGATTCTGCGGCTGCCGGAACCGCATTCTCCTCCGGAGAAAAAACCACCAACGGAATGGTGATGATGAACCCGGACACCACCCAAACATACACCAGTGTTGCAACGTATGCAAAGAAGAAAGGGATGAAAATAGGAATTATCTCTACCGTCTCTTTGGATCATGCCACACCGGCCGTTTTCTATGCCCATGCCCCCTCCCGCAACAACTACTATGAGATTGGCATGCAATTACCGGAATCCGGGTTTGACTACTTTGCCGGAGGGGGATTCAGAGACCCCAAAGGATTGAAAAGTAATACCAAGTACTCGGAAAACTATACCAACCAGAAAACGGCCAACAACAACACCGGAGAGGGGAAAAAAGACCTGTTAACCTATGCCAAAGAAAAGGGCTATACCCTCATCAATAGCAAACAGGATTTTAAAGCACTCCCTGCCGATGCAGAGAAAATTATTGCCATCAACCCCGAATTACAGGGCGGTGCAGCCATGCCCTACACCATTGACCGAACAGAGGGATCTCTGGCACTCTCCGACTATGTATCCAAGGGCATTGAGATCTTAGATAATGACAAGGGGTTCTTTATGATGGTTGAAGGCGGAAAGATTGACTGGGCCTGCCACGCCAACGATGCCATTGCGGCCATCCATGAAATGGTCGACTTCGACAAGGCCATTGGAGAGGCCCTGAAATTTTATGAGCAACATCCGGAGGAGACGCTTATCGTCATCACCGGTGATCACGAAACCGGCGGGCTCTCCATGGGGAACACCCTGTCAGGGAAAAAAACCGATTACCAGCTATTAAAAAACCAAACAGCCTCCCTGGAGGTTATTGAAAAGGAGATGCGCGCCCTGGTTTCTCCCTCCTTCGATCAGGTTATGGAGGTGGTGAAGAGCTATTTCGGCCTTGGAGACAAGATAGCTCTCACCCCCTACGATGAGAAGAGGCTTCAGAAGGCCTATCGATACGCCTTTGTCGCTAAAGATAAGGTATCCCCCCGGGAAGCCAATCGCCTGTATGGCTATTACGAGCCCGTCTGCATCACGGCGGCGGCCATCCTTGCGGAAAAAGCCGGTATTGCCTGGACCACCTTCTCCCACACCTCCATGCCCCTGCCGGTACACTCCATCGGTGCCGGAAGCGATCAGTTTGGCGGCTTCTACGACAACACCGACATCCCCAAACGGTTTATGGCACTGATAGACAAACAATAACTACTCCCAAAAGGATCATATCACAAACGAGGAGAGGAGTGCCATACCATTCGGATGGCACTCTTCTTTTAAGGGGGCAAGGGATCCCAAACGCCCCCAATAAGAGGGCCTCATTTCACGATTCTTTCAGAAGATATATCTTTGCAAACAATTATGGAGCAGAAAATAGAGATCATGGCGCCGGTGGGTTCGTGGGAATCACTGACAGCAGCCATTCAGGGGGGAGCTGATGCCATCTATTTTGGCGTGGGGGATCTGAACATGCGTTCGAGATCTTCCTCCCAGAATTTTACTACGGAAGACCTCAAAGAGATTACAGCACGTTGCGAAGCACACAACGTAAAAACCTACCTTGCCCTCAATGCGGTAATCTACGGGAGTGAGATAGAAAAGATGAAAGAGCTGGTTGATGAAGCCGTTATCAGGAATATTTCGGCCATTATTGCCACGGACATCAGTGTGATCTCCTATGCGCGTAGCCGAGGGATGAGGGTTCATATCTCCACCCAGACCAACGTAAGCAACATCGAGGCGGTGCAATTTTATGCTCAGTTTGCGGAAGTCATTGTGTTGGCAAGGGAGTTGACCCTCACCCAGGTAAAAGCGATCACCGACACCATTGCCGAAAAGCATATCACCGGGCCTTCGGGGAATCTGGTTGAGATTGAGATGTTTGTACACGGTGCTTTGTGCATGGCCATATCGGGAAAATGTTACCTGAGCCTTGACACCTACGGGCCCAAAGCCTCCGGGAATAGGGGGGCCTGCTACCAGTTGTGCCGACGACCCTATCAGGTGTTTGACCGAGATAGGGAGATTGAACTTGCCATCGACAACGAGTATATCATGTCTCCCAAAGACCTCAAAACCATCGAATTTCTGGATCAAATTCTTGATGCCGGGGTTAAGGTGCTAAAAATCGAGGGACGAGGCCGCTCAGCAGATTATGTCAAGACCGTTACCCAATGCTACAAGGAGGCCGTAACAGCCTGGCAAGAGAACGACTATAGCCAGGAGAAGATTGATCACTGGAACAAACAGCTATCAAGCGTCTTCAACCGAGGCTTCTGGGAAGGGTATTACCTGGGACGGAAAATGGGAGAGTGGACCGAACGCTACGGAAACAGAGCCTCTCGCATCAAAAAATATGTGGGGTCTGTAACCAACTATTTCACCAAGCTGAAGGTGGCGGAAATCAAGTTGGAAACGGATGGTATCAGTGTGGGGGACAATTTGGTCATTATCGGCCCCACTACGGGAGTGGTAGAACACCGGGTGGAAGAACTGCGTGTTGAATACGCCTCCATCCCAACAGCCCCTAAGGGTGTGGCCTGCTCTATCCCCTCGGACACCTTCCTACGCCGATCCGACAAAGTTTACAAAATGATACGCCCCGTCCTGTAATCATCCATATCAATATGCCCCCCTATGAAAAAAGGGCTTCTGCACCTCAAGGCCAAACGCACAAAGAGCACGCGAAAAAAAATTGGTATCATCACAACTAACAATTACATTTGTGCTTTGCTAACCATGGAAATCATTTAAACGTTGAAATAATTTTTATGCATATTCTTAAAAATATTCTCCGAGAGATCTTAATTTCACTTCATATAGACCTAACCCAGAACCTTAAGTATGACAGACTTACAAAAAAAATACTGAAAGAATCCATTAAGCACAACTATAACTGCATTGATGTGGGTTGTCATAAAGGGGAGATCTTAGATTTGATGCTTAAATACGCTCCCCAAGGACAACATTATGGGTTTGAACCCATCCCTGACTTTTTTAAAAAACTGGAAACCAAGTATAAAGATAGAGCCACTATCCTCCCCTATGCCCTTTCCGACAACAGTGGCGAAAGCACCTTTCAGTTTGTGAAAAATGCGCCGGCATACAGTGGCATAAAAAGAAGAAAATATGATGTTACCCATCCGGATATTGAGGAAATAACGGTATCCTTACAAAGATTGGATGACGTTATTCCGAAGGATCAAGAGATTCATGTAATTAAGATTGACGTGGAAGGGGCAGAACTTGGTGTTTTGAAAGGCGCAAAGAATCTGCTAAAAAAGAATAAGCCTATTATTATCTTTGAATTTGGGAAGGGAGCCAGTGAGTATTATGGCACCTCTCCTTCTGATCTATATGCTTTTATCTCAAAAGAGATTGGATTAAAAATTTACACCCTTACCTCCTTTATCAAGCATAAAAAAGCCATGAATGAGCAGGAATTTGAGCACTATTTTGAAACCAATGAGGAGTATTATTTCATAGCCGATGCCGACAAATAGTTGTTTATCCACAAAATCTCCTCAAAACGCTGACTTTATGGGCGGACGCTAATTAAACCATAGATTAACAAGACCAACATAGTAATACATTTTTTCATTTTCATATCTTCAGAATTTTTGAGATAGCGAAATTGTTTAATGAATCTTCTACATATAAGATATACACACCTGGAGATATGTTTGATGTATTTACAAAGTGGTACTCTTCATATTCAAATACTTGTAAGACCATATTTCCTTTCAAATCAAATAACATGATTGAAAGGCCATTATTTTGCCTATTGGTAGATATACAGAATTTCTCCCGAACAGGATTTGGGAAAACTTCAATATTCATTTTTTCTTTTTCAACAACGCTTATATTGGAACCCAGTGGCTGCAAGCTCCGAATTAGACGAACTTCATGTGCACCATACAGATACTCCTCGTTATCAAGTGCGAGGTGCCTCATTGTCAGACACAATGGATCATCAATGGTCTCAATGGTTTGACCATAATCAGACGTATAAAAGATCGAAAATTCTGTACAAGCATATACGCAATCTTCCTTCGTAATTACTAAGTCACCTATTCCTGTAGCCTCTTGTACAAGTTCATATTCTTCTTCATCATGTCGTTTACAGTATAAACCAGCGGTAACTGAACTTGTAACATACCAGTCAGCAGAGAACAAATCTCCTATGGAATTAACAGCAACCGACATAACCTGATGGTTTAATTGTCCGTCAAAATCCCAAGTTTCACCAAAATCATTGCTTTTATATACTCCACCATGATTTGAGGTAAAACACATCATTGCAGCATAAAGGGGTCGATTCTTTGCTTTAGCAAAGTCATAAACGACATTGTTCGTTATTGTGGTGACAGTATCACATGCCCATGTTTCCCCGCTATCTAACGTATGAACAACCGTGGGGTTTGCCGTAAATCTACTCAAAATAATACTGTCTTCGCCCGTTGAATAGATTGAAACCACATTTAATCGACCAGGAATATCAACACCCTCCCAGGAATCACCATTGTCAAAAGACCTGAGTAAATAATGCTCCCAATACCCTGAATTTGTTCCAACGTATATCGTGCCATTTTCCATAATCTCCATAGATAACGGGGCTCCTCCATTGGGAAATGGATACACGCACTCCCATATAGAATCTCCTTTTAGTAATCGGTATATCCCCCCCCTTCCCAGCTCAGCCAAGGACCCTAGAAAAATATCTCCAGTGCCGTTCACTTCCATACATTGAATAAATACAGTATCAGGAATAGGGATCTCTTCAAAGAAGTTTTGTGCATAGTTCGATTTAACAACAACTAATGATATAAATAGAGAAATAAAGAAAATAATATGCTTCATGGTCGGATATATTTCATAGGTGAGTCCTACGAAATTACTAAAAAATTGATTCCCATTAATTATGGCTATGTTCGTAGGCAAGTTAGATTGAATTTGTCTTGTAGGACAACACCTGGGGAGTTTTATTTTGATGTTGATTTTCAACCCCCGAACCCAAGCTGCTGTTTTTATGGTTTTTTTCTGAATGGTATCAAAACTTGCCTTGAAGAATTCCGCCCCTCTAAGTTTCTTTTTGTGAGGTATGAAGCCATATGTATGCCATGGTATGCAGAAACAACCTGAACCGATTGGTTTTAAAACTAGTACGGGAAGAACGGTCTGATCTGAAATACAGTTTATGCTCTTTTATTCTGAGTCCCATAGCACATCTTGTACAAGATAACCTTTTTTAGATAGAACCTTTGCTTTATAAGCAACTAAATTGGTGACAATATAGTGAAGATTGGTTCCTTGGTCTGAATAGTAGTCAGAAAATGTTTTTTCAAAATAATTCCAGTCTATTTTTTCCGCTAATTTCACCAATTCATATTCCGGATTAATGATCTCTTTTAAGATAGGACGGAATAAATTTCGTTGATCTTGATCCTGTGATTTCCCTCTCATATTTTGCAAGCTTTTTACCAAATTTACAAATTTCCTTGCAATCTAAA
>PDWI01000346.1_pt1 | contig 74752 bp, 76 predicted proteins | sample 1430891 | NCBI WGS metagenome assembly PDWI01 (sample SAMN01162508, study PRJNA174530) | Oral metagenome, whole genome shotgun sequencing project. | biome: Marine environment; feature: Marine mammal; material: Swab sample of the gingival sulcus; isolation source: swab sample of gingival sulcus...
GCAAGAGGGATTCGAACCCCCAACCATCGGATTTGGAATCCGGCGCTCTACCAATTGGAGCTATTGCCCTAAAACTTAACTTTTTAACTTAACTTCTTTATGAGTAGTGTGCTTTTTTAAGCGAGGACAATATTTTTTTAACTCCAACTTTTCAGTTGTCGTTTTACTATTTTTTGTAGTTGTATAGTTTATATCTCCACTTTCAACACATTTTAATCCAACTTTTACTCTCATGACAATTCCTTAAAAAATTAAAGTGGGAAAAAATCCCACTTTATATTAAATTTACTTGATTATTTTTGAAACAACACCTGAACCAACAGTTCTACCACCCTCACGGATAGCAAATCTAGTACCTTCTTCTAGTGCAATTGGTGCTATTAATTCTACTTTGATTTTTACATTGTCACCTGGCATAACCATTTCAGTACCCTCTGGTAAAGTAATCGAACCAGTAACATCAGTTGTTCTTACATAAAATTGAGGTCTGTAGTTGTTAAAAAATGGAGTGTGTCTTCCACCTTCATCTTTACTTAAAATATATACTTCACCTTCAAATTCTGTATGTGGAGTGATTGAGCCTGGCTTGCAAAGCACCATTCCTCTTTCAACTTCTTCTTTTTTTGTTCCTCTAAGTAAGATACCGCAGTTATCTCCTGCTTCACCTTGCTCCATCTCTTTACGGAACATTTCAACACCTGTAACTGTTGTTTTTTGAGTATTTTTGATACCTACGATTTCAATCTCATTTCCAACTTTTACAACACCTTTTTCAATTCTACCTGTTACAACTGTACCACGACCTGAAATTGAAAAAACATCTTCAACTGGCATCAAAAAGTCTTTATCTGTATCTCTTGTTGGAGTTGGGATAAACTTATCAACTTCGTCCATAAGAGCTAAAATCTTATCAGCCCATTCTCCATAATTACCAGCTTTAGCTTCTTCAAGAGCCTGAAGAGCTGAACCGCTTACGATAGGTGTATCATCACCTGGAAAATCATATTCAGTTAATAATTCTCTAATCTCCATCTCAACTAGTTCTAGTAATTCTTCATCATCAACCATATCAGCTTTATTCATGAATACTACTATATAAGGAACACCAACTTGGCGAGACAATAAAATATGCTCTCTAGTTTGTGGCATTGGACCATCAGCTGCAGATACAACCAAAATAGCTCCGTCCATTTGTGCAGCACCTGTAATCATGTTTTTGACATAGTCAGCGTGTCCTGGACAATCAACATGGGCATAGTGTCTGTTTTCTGTTTCGTATTCTATATGTGAAGTTGCGATTGTAATACCACGCTCTTTTTCTTCTGGAGCGTTATCAATACCATCATAATCTTTCATCTCTGCTAGACCCTTATTTGCAAGAACTGCTGAAATTGCAGCTGTAAGGGTAGTTTTACCATGGTCTACGTGACCTATAGTACCAATATTTACGTGCGGTTTATTACGCTCGAATTTTGCTTTAGCCATCTCTTCCTCCGTATGTGAATTTTGAACTTTTTATCAATTTTATAATATTTTCAACCAATTTTACTTAAAATATTTTAAGTAAAAAGTGGAGCTCATAGCGGGACTTGAACCCGCGACCTCTTCCTTACCAAGGAAGTGCTCTACCTCTGAGCCATATGAGCTTTAAAGATGTGATTTTATCAAAAAAATCATAAAAGCTCCTTTAAGAACTCATCTCAATTATACATATGTCTCGAATTCTGCTCTTTTGTTGTGCGAGAGGGTGAAAAATCACCAAAGCTATAAAAATGTAGTCAAATTTATACAGCTCCCAGAAAATTATGGAGCGGGAAACGGGACTCGAACCCGCGACCCTCAGCTTGGAAGGCTGATGCTCTAGCCAACTGAGCTATTCCCGCATCGTAATGGTGGTGAGAGAAGGATTCGAACCTTCGAAGACATAGTCAGCAGATTTACAGTCTGCCCTCGTTGGCCACTTGAGTATCTCACCACATTTAAAAACATTTATGATTATCTGGTCAAGCACTGCTTAACAAAAAAATGGAGCTGGTGAACGGATTTGAACCGCCGACCTGCTGTTTACAAGACAGCTGCTCTACCAACTGAGCTACACCAGCATAATTATTTGTGAGACGAAATTATATCTTAAATTTTTTTACAAGTCAAGACTTATTTTAAAAAATTTGCTATAATTACGAAATTAGTATAAGGATTGATCATGAAAATATTATTTTCTCCAAGTGAAGCAAAAACTTTGCAATCACCTATAAATGGTTTTTTAAAAGATGAATTATGTTTTAAAAATCTATTTGATAAACGAATGGAAATGATTTTAAAATATAATAATATTCTTAACGACAGTGATAAAGAAAAAGTATCAAAATTGTTAGGGTTAAAAAAAGAATCCGATATCTCGTTATATAGGAGCATAGATCCTTTAAACTCTTCAATGCAACTTGCTATATTGAGATATAGTGGAGTTGGCTTTAAATATCTTGATTTTTCAAGTCTTAGTGATGATGCTAAGAGTAATATTTTAAATTCTACTATTATATTTAGCAATCTTTTTGGTCCAATTTTAGCTCATGATAAAATACCACTATATAAAGTAAAACAAGGCGAAATGTTAAATGATTTTGATCAGGTAAAATTTTATAAACAACACTTCTCACAAACCCTTGATGAGTTTATAGGAGATGATTTGCTCATCGATTTAAGAGCTGGATATTATGAAAAATTTTACACTCCAAATGCAAAGCGAATAACTATGAAATTTTTAGAAAACGGAAAAGTAGTAAGTCATTTTGCAAAGGCTTATAGAGGACTTACTCTTAGAGCTTTAGCGATACATAATCCAAAAAATGAAGAGGAATTTAAACAGGTACTAATTCCAGATTTGCAAATCAAAGAAATAATAACAAAACCGAACAATCATATTTATATATATGATATTATCCAATAAAAAATCCCCCTTCATAAAGGGGATTTAAATTATTTTTTAGGTGCTATCATATCTTCTGGCTTAACATATTCGTTAAACTCTTCTTCTTTTAATAGACCTAAATTAATAGCTTCTTCTTTTAAAGTTGTGCCATTTTTATGAGCAGTTTTTGCTATTTTTGCTGCATTTTCATATCCTATATGCGGATTTAGAGCAGTTACTAGCATCAAAGAACCATATAAAAATTCATTTATTTTTTTCTCATTTGCCGTAATGCCAACAGCACATTTATCATTAAAAGTATTTAGTGTATCACTTAAAAGTTTGATTGATTGCAAAAGATTGTAAGCAATAACTGGCTTAAATACATTTAACTCAAAATTTCCTTGACTTGCTGCTACGCTAATAGTAGTGTGATTTCCCATAACTTGCACTGCTACCATGGTCATAGCTTCACATTGAGTTGGATTGACTTTTCCTGGCATAATAGAACTTCCGGGTTCATTTTCTGGCAAATTAAGTTCTCCAATACCGCATCTAGGACCTGATGCTAAAAATCTCATGTCATTTGCAAATTTCATCAAGTTACTAGCAAGTCCATTTAAAGCACCACTAAAAAAAACTTCACCATCATGACTTGTTAAGCCGTGAAATTTATTTGGATGAGACTTAAATTTGTACTTTGTTTTTGTAGTTTTATTTAAAGCTTGGCAAACCATTTGTGAAAATTCTGGATGAGCATTAAGTCCTGTACCAACAGCAGTACCGCCGATAGCAAGTTCGCAAAGATACTTAAGAGCATCTTTGATCTGTTTGCGTGATTTTTTCATCATTTCAACATAACCACTAAACTCTTGTCCTAAACTAAGTGGAGTTGCATCTTGAAGATGAGTTCTGCCTATTTTTATAATATGCTCAAACTCTTTTTGTTTCTTTTTAAGTGTTGTTTCAAGATTTTTAATCGCAGGAAGTAACTGCTTTTGAGCTTGCATAACAAAAGCAATTCTCATAGCAGTTGGATAAGTATCATTTGAACTTTGACCCTTATTTACATCATCATTTGGATGGATTAATTTTTCAACTCTAAAATCTTTACCTAAGATTTCAGTCGCTTTATTTGCTATAACTTCATTCATATTCATGTTTGATTGAGTACCACTTCCTGTTTGCCATACAACCAAAGGAAAATTGCCCTCTAATTTACCATCTAAAACCTCATCGCAAGCTTTTACTATCGCTTTTGTTTTATTTTTATCAAGTCTTTTTATTTTATTATTAACAATCGCGCATGCTTGTTTTAGATACGCAAAACCTTCAATTACCTCACAAGGCATTTTTTCGTTGCCTATAGGAAAATTTTCCACACTTCTTTGAGTTTGTGCAGCCCAATACTTACTATCTGGCACTTTCATCTCACCCATAGTGTCTTTTTCGACTCTATACTTCATGTCATCTCCTTAATTAAAGTTTAATAACAAATTATAACACAAAAAGTTTAAATTATACATTATATTTTACAAATTTATAACCTTGTTTTGCAAGTTCCATAATTCCACCTTCTAAATTTACAACTCTAAATCCTAAATCATGTAAATATGTTGCTATACTACTTGTTCGATGACCTGTGCGACATATGATAGCAAATTCTTCATTTTTATCTATATGTTTTTCTAACTCTTTAATAAATCCATCTGGATTTGGCAAACCTGTGTCATCATGAAAACTTATTAGCAATGAATTTTCAATAACACCTGTCTGTTTCCATTCCATTTTTACTCTAACATCAACAACTTTTAATTGTTCAATTATTTCAGTATTTACTTTTATATTTCTCATGAATACTACCTTAAAATTCTAGGCAAGGTAATACCTTGTTGTCCTTGATATTTTCCTTTTTTATCTCTATAGGTTATATCACACTGCTCATCACCTTGCAAAAAAAGTACTTGTGCTATGCCTTCATTTGCATAAATTTTTGCTGGAAGTGGGGTTGTATTTGAAATTTCAATCGTAATATGCCCTTCAAATCCTGGCTCAAATGGTGTAACATTTACGATAATACCACATCTTGCATAAGTACTTTTGCCTAAACAAATCGCCAAAACATCATCTGGTATCTTAAAATACTCCAAAGTCGAAGCAAGAGCAAATGAGTTTGGCGGAACTATACAAACATCGCCTTTAAAATCAATAATATTTTTATCATCAAATTTTTTAGGATCAATGAAAGTTGAATTTACATTTGTGAAAATCTTAAATTCATTACCTACTCTGATATCATATCCATAGCTACTAAGACCATAACTTACTACATCTTTACCTATTTGTTCTTCACAAAAAGGCTCTATCATGTTATGCTTCATGCACGCTTGTCGTATCCAATTATCTGCTTTTAATCCCATATTTTATATTTCCTTAAGTAGTTATTATTTATAAGTATGCTATTATATCAAAAAAAATTAAATTGGAGTTTTAATGAAAAAAGAAGATTTAAAAGATTTGATAGAATTCTTTAGCCAAACACAAAATATAAGTAAAATTAAGCTTAAACAAGATGGTCTTGAACTTGAATTACAAAAGGGCTTTTGCGATAGCAATGCAACTCAACATACCACTTTAAACACTCATGGTCCCTCAAATACGCATGAAGATACAAACAATCATGAAATATCAAATATTATACCAACAAAACAAGAAAATATTTCAAATTCTCCTTGTATAACTTCTCCTATGGTAGGCACTTTTTACCAAGCACCATCTCCAGATTCTGCTCCTTTTGTAAAAATTGGAGACCATATCACAAAAGGACAAACCATAGCCATTATTGAAGCTATGAAAATTATGAATGAAATTGAAGCTGAGTATGATTGTAAAATCACAAAAATACTGCTTGAAGATGGAGAACCTGTAGAGTTTGATATGCCACTATTTGAAGTGGAGAAGATTTGATGATAGAGAGAATTTTAGTCGCAAATCGTGGCGAAATTGCTCTAAGAGCTGTTAGGACTATCCAAGAGATGGGCAAAAAAGCCATATGTGTATATTCGACTGCTGACAAAGATGCTTTATATTTAAAATATGCAGATGCTAGTATTTGCATAGGAGAAGCAAACTCAAACCAAAGTTATTTAAACATTCCTGCCATCATAGCAGCTGCTGAAATTGGCGAGTGTGATGCTATATTTCCTGGATATGGATTTTTAAGCGAAAATCAAAATTTTGTAGAAATTTGTGCTAGACATGGCATTTTATTTATAGGTCCAAGTGTCGAGAGCATGGCACTTTTAAGTGATAAAGCAAAAGCAAAAGAGATCATGAAAAAAGCTGGTATTCCAGTAATTTTAGGAAGCGACGGAGCTTTACAAGACATACAAGAGGCTAAAAAATTAGCTAAAAACATGGGTTATCCCGTCATCATAAAAGCAAGTGCAGGCGGGGGTGGACGAGGCATGAGAGTAGTAGATAAAGAAGAAGATTTAGAGAGTTCGTTTAATGCTGCTCAAAGTGAAGCTTACATCTCTTTTGGAGACAAAACACTATATATGGAAAAATATATTTTAAGCCCACGACACATTGAAGTACAAGTCATAGCAGATAAACATGGAAATGTTTTGCATGTAGGAGAGCGAGATTGTTCGCTTCAAAGAAGACATCAAAAACTCATCGAAGAATCTCCTGCTACTTTTTTAGATGATGACACAAGAAAAAGACTCCATGAGTGTGCCATAAAAGCCACAAAAGCAGTAGGATATGAAAATGCAGGAACTTTTGAATTTTTAGTTGATATCAATAGAAATTTTTATTTCATGGAGATGAATACAAGATTGCAAGTCGAACATTGCGTTAGTGAAATGGTAAGCGGACTTGATTTAATAGAGCTCATGATAAAAGTTGCTGAGGGTAAAAAACTACCAAGTCAAGATAGTTTTGAGCTAAAAGGTCATGCTATTGAGTGTCGCATTACCGCTGAAGATTCTAAAAAATTTATTCCAAGTCCTGGTCTTATTAGTACTTATATAACTCCAGGTGGACGAAATGTTAGACTCGACTCTCATGCCTATGCTGGTTACAAAGTGCCTTCAAATTATGACTCTATGATAGGAAAACTCATAGTTTTAGGAAAAGATAGAAACCATGCAATAGATAAAATGAAATGTGCCTTAAAAGAATTTCAAATCAAAGGTATAAAAACAACTATTGATTTTCATATCGACATGATGAATAATGCGGATTTTAAAAATAATAATTATGATACAAATTATTTATCAAATCACTAAAGTGCAAGATATAAAATCTTGCACTTTAATTATATTTAGCTAGCCTCTTTACAGCCGCAACCCATACCAACTTTTACAAGTTGTCTTCGCATGTAAGCGATTTTACTTTGAAGTGGTAAGTGCTTTGGACAATTATCCTCACAAGCAAGTAAGCTCATGCAACCAAATACGCCGTTATCATCACCAACTAACTCGTAAAAATCCTCATCACTTCTTTCATCGTATGGATCAACTCTAAATCTAGCAACCCTATTAAGTCCAACTGCTCCAACAAAATCTGGTCTCATGAGCTTTGTTCCGCAAGCTGCTACGCAAATACCACACTCAATACATCTATCAAGCTCAAAGGTTTCTTCTGCAACATCTGGGTCAACATGTTTTTCGATTTTACTAATATCAGTCTCGGTAGAACTATGAACCCAACTCTCAACTCTTTTACTCATGCCTTCCATCCATTCGCCCGTATTTACAGAGAGATCTTTGATAAGTCTAAAGGCTGGCATTGGCATAAGCGTAATCACACCACTTTCAAAACTTTTTGTCAAAGTTCTACATGCAAGTGCTGGTCTGCCATTTACCATCATGCCACAGCTTCCGCAAATTCCAGCACGGCATACGAAGTCAAAACTCAAGTCCGCATCGTATTTTTCTCTTATCATGCTAAGTGCGATGAAAAGTGTCATACCCGCAGTCTCTTCAAGCTCATAAGTAGCAAAATGAGGTTTTGAAATTTTTGAATTTGGACTATATTTAAATGCCTTTATTGTGATTTTTCTACTCATAACCAACTCCTACTCTTTCATTTGGTCTTTTAAATTTTTCTTGAAGTTCAAAGTGCATTAAAGCGTCTTGAATCTCCAATCTGCTCTTGCCTTCCTCTTCCATTTTTTCCCTTAAAGCATCGACCTCTTCTTGTCTTTTAATACTATCTGGATGTTCGATTATCATACCTTTTACTCCATATCCACGAAATGCTGGAGGCATTTCCATCTTCATGATATCAAGTGGTTCATAATCAACTCTTGGACTCATATCACCTTCTTGCCATGAAGTAAGCGTTCGCTTAAGCCAATTTGCATCATCTCTTTTGAGATAATCTTCTCTATAATGAGCACCTCTACTTTCAGTTCTAAGTAGTGCTCCTTTTGCCACACAAAGTGCAACTTTTAGCATTTTTGGTACACGATAAGCCTCTTCAAGTTCTGGATTTGCACTTTTTTGCTTACTATGTACTTTTACATCAAGCGATTTTGCATAAAGCTCTTCAAGTTCTTTAACAGCGCTATCAAGACCTTCATGATTTCTAAAGATAGCCACCTTGTCCCACATGACCTCTTTCATTCGATTTTTGATCTCAAAAACATCATTTTTACCATCTTTATTTAAAAGTCCATCAATAAAATCTTCTTGTTTTTTAAGTGCTTGCTCAATGGTTTTTGTCTCTATATCAATTTCGTTTTCTAAACAAAAATCTGCAAAATAATCTCCAATAATCATACCCGCCACAACGGTTTCACTTACTGAATTTCCGCCGAGTCTGTTAAAGCCGTGCATATCCCAACAAGCAGCCTCACCACACGCAAAAAGTCCTTTTAGATTTGGAGTTTCTCCTGTTGGCTTGGTTTTGATACCACCCATGGAGTAGTGTTGCATAGGAAGAACAGGTGCCCAACCTTTTGGACCCTCATCAGCTGGGTCAATGCCATTAAAAATCTGGCAAATCTCTTGAACATCACGCAAGTTTTTCTCAATATGCTCTCGTCCTAAAATCGAAATATCAAGCCAAACATGCTCTCCATATGGACTTGGAACTCCTTTGCCATTTCTAATGTGTTCCATCATTCTTCGGCTTACAACATCACGACTTGCAAGTTCCTTTTTTTCTGGTTCATAATCTGGCATAAAGCGGTGTCCATCTACATCACGCAAAATTCCGCCATCACCTCTACAACCTTCAGTTAGAAGTATTCCAGATGGAACTATAGGCGTTGGGTGAAATTGGACTGCTTCCATGTTTCCTAAAGTTGCAACTCCTGTCTCAAGTGCAATAGCAGCTCCAGTTCCTTCGCAAATCACAGCATTTGTAGTTTGCTTATAAACTCTTCCGTATCCACCAGTTGCAATGCAAGTCCCTTTTGCCACATAAGCTGCAAGCTCGCCTGTTATCAGATCTCTAACAATCGCACCATAACATCTACCATTTTTGTGTATTAGTGAAATCGCTTCTTTTCTGTCTTCGATATTTACTTCGTGCTTAATTGCTTCGTTGGCTACTCCAAAAAGCATGGTATGTCCAGTCGCATCTGCTGTATAACAGGTTCTCCATTTTTTTGTTCCACCAAAATCACGGGAATGAATTAATCCATGAACTTCAGCATCTTCTTCAATAGTGGTTTTTTGTGCGTTTATGACCGCTGTTCTTTTTCCTTGAGTAATCCTTGTCCACGGCACTCCCCAAGCAGCCAATTGTCTAATAGCCTTCGGTGCAGTTGTAACAAACATTCTTGCCACTTCTTGATCACATCCCCAGTCGCTTCCTTTAACGGTATCAGCAAAGTGTAAGTCTTCATTGTCGCCTTGACTCATTTTAGAATTTCCAAGACTTGCTTGCATTCCACCTTGTGCGGCTGCTGAGTGCGATCGTTTTACTGGAACTAAGCTTAAAACCGTTGTGCTAAGTCCTTTATCTCCTGCGGCGACTGCGGCTCTAAGTCCTGCTAATCCTCCGCCTATTACTAATGCATCACAATATTTTACTTTCATGATCTAACCTCCTTATGACAGGGTACAATAAGCTGTGCGGTTGGGTGATATTTTTCTCCTGCATTATTTCTATGTTCATATCCTATTTTCATATAAGCTAGTAGTGTAAGTAAGCCCAAAGTAGTAAAGAAAATTGTAATTGCCCATTTAACTTTTGTAAGCTTTACTCTTGTCTCTTTAGCATTTTTACCCTCAAACCAGCCCCATTTCACACATAGTCTATAAAGCCCAACGGTTCCGTGAACTTCAACGGCTAATAAAAGTATAAGATAAAATGGCCACATAAAATCACTCCACATTCTATCAGCAGAGCCAAATGGTCCTATGGTATGAGCCTTTGTCATCATCATGAACAAGTGAGCTGAACCTAAAAAGAACATCACAAAACCAGTAGCAGCTTGAAAATACCACATAGTAGTATCTGAATGCTTCATCATACCCATGTGCGTTTTATATACTTGCCATTGACGAAAGTTTATAGGTAGTTTCCTCATCGCAAGTCCTGCATGAACTATGAAAATCACAAAAACAGTAAATACTACAAATGAAACCAAAATCGGTTTTGGTTCATCAAAAAATGCAGCTCCCTCGAAAAATTTTGCAATTGTATACATGGCATCTTTTCCAAGTAAAATAGATGCAACAAAAAACATGTGTGCCCACATGAAAAGTCCTAAAAAAAGCCCACTAGCACTTTGGATAAAATCCAGTCGCGCTGGCATGAGACTCTTTTTGCCCTCAAGACTTTGACCTAAAAAGCCTTCGATTAGCTTACTCACGCTAAATCCTTTTAAGTAGATTTGTAATGCTTTAGCATTATCAAAATACATACTACTATAAAAATGATTAAAATATATTTAAGTTAAATTTTTTTTACTTTAAAGCTGTTTTTTGAGTAAAGATAAAAGTATAAAATCGCACCCGCACAAAACATAATAAAAGAGAGCAGTTGCCCCTGAGTTAGCCATCCGCCATAGATAAAACCTAATTGAAAATCGGGTTGGCGATAAAATTCTGCTATAAATCTTGCAATGGGGTATAATATTCCGTACAGGGCTATTAGTTCACCATCAAATTTTTTGTACTTTCGATAAGAAAATATTATGATAAAAATCATAATGCCTTCTAAGAAAGCTTCGTAAAGTTGGGAAGGGTGTCGCATTTGCCCTAAGACATTGATAGCCCATGGTTCATCACTTAAGCGTCCTATCAGTTCTTTATTTAAAAAATTACCAATTCGACCAAAAATGTAACCAAACGGAACACTTATGGCAACTAAATCCAAAAATATCCAAATATTTGCCTTATGCTTTAAACAATATCCCCATGAGCCAATCAAAAATCCAATTACCGCTCCGTGATAGCTCATGCCTCTAATTCCAACAAACTCACCATTTATGAAAGGATTAAACATTTGCCAAGGCTGGGTTAAGTAATATAATGTATTTGGGTCATAAAATATGATATAACCAAGTCTAGCACCTAAAATAACGCCCACTTCTATCCATATAAAATAATCATCAAGCTCCTTTTCTCCAAACGGAAACTTGTCATATTTTGCTATTAATTTAGCCACAAATAAAGCACTTAAAAGTGCTAAAACATACATAAGCCCATACCAATGTACGCTAATATCAAACATTTTAAATGCTATTGGATCAAAATGATTATAAATATTATTCCAAATTTCCATATTTTTCCTTACTCAATGTTTTTGCATATATCTTTTATAATATTCCAATTTTCTTTAAAATTTTGAATTTTATTTATATTTAAAGCAAAACCATTATTCATGGCTATATATAGTGATTTTTGTAGTATATGCTTTAAATCAGTTTTTATAAAATTAAATTCTTGTATATTTTCTTGAGGAATTTTCTTTTCAATGCTTTCAATATTGCTCTTAGCTAACTCATGTAAATTGACATATTTTGCTATTTTTTCAAAAAAAGCTAGTGTGTATATTTTTTTTAATTCACTCTCCTTATATCCATGCTTTAAAGCTATTTGCTTTATTGAGTTTTTTTTAAAATTATGCTTTTTTAAATCGTTAATTAGCTCTTCATTCATCTAAAACCTTTTTAATATTTTTTGCAATAGCCGTAATAACAGGAACAGGAACAGAATTTCCAATTTGTTTATAAAGGTGTGAATTTGCCAGCTCATGAGATAATATAAAGCTATCATCATAGCCTTGAAATCTAGCACACTCCCTAGGTGTTAATTTTCTTATATCTTTTTGATCTATAATCAAAGGCACATTGTGTCCTCCTGTTCCCATATTTGCTGTTAGAGTAGGGCAGAGATTATTTTTATTTTCTCTAACATAAACTCTTCTTAATTGATAAATCGTATTAGTATTTTTCATTGCCATTTTTAGCTGTTTGTAATATTTGCTTTTATTATAATAAAATTCTTCGCCAACTTCTTTTTCAAGTAGATTTTTTATTTTTTTAGTTAATTTAACTGGTTTTGGAAAATTAAAATTTTCATATTTATTTTTGTTTAAAAATCCAACTATATAAATTCTCTCTCTATTTTGCGGAATATTTGCATATTCATAAGTATTTAAAATTTTAAATTTAATATAATATCCTCTACTTTCAAGTTCTTGAATAATTTTTTTAAAAGTTCTACCTTTATCATGAGTTTGTAAATTTTTTACATTTTCTAAAAAAATAACTTGCGGCCTTAATCCATCTATAAATCTTAAAATTTCAAAAAATATATTCCCTCTATCATCATTAAAACCTTTTTGATATCCAGCAATAGAAAAAGCTTGACATGGAAAACCGCCAGTTAATACATCTATTTTTTCAACATCGTTTGGCTCCAATGTTTTTAAATCTTGTTCATATAACTTATGTTTATAATTTTTTCTATAAGTAATTGCTGCATATTTATCTATTTCATTTGCCCATTTTATATCAAATCCAGCTTTCTTAAATCCAAGCTCAATACCACCAATACCTGCAAACAAGCCTCCAACACTCTGCTTATGATGTTTAATATTGACATTCAAATTTACACAATTACTACTCATTTTCCTAACCTTTTCCTATTTAAGCTATTTTTAATCATATCAAAATAGATTTTATAGCAAATGACCCATTTGGTCTTTTTTTACTTTCAAATACTCTTTGTTATGCGAGTTTGCTTTCATGATGATAGGCAGTCGCTTGACGATCTTTACGCCTTTTATTGCTCCTATTTTTTTTGGATTATTTGTTAAAAGATAGATTTGCTTAATACCAAAATGATTTAAGATATATTCAACCATTTCATAACTTCTCATGTCCGCTTCAAAACCCAATTGATGATTTGCTTCAATCGTATCAAAACCTTTATCTTGCAGGGCGTAAGCATTTACTTTATTTAAAAGCCCTATATTTCTTCCTTCTTGCCTTAAATATATAATCATGCCTTTTTGATTTTCAATGGTACTAAGTGCATGTTCTAATTGTTCTCCACAATCACATTTTAGGCTTTTTAATGCATCTCCTGTTAAGCATTCACTATGTATTCTAATAGTTGGTATTGTGTGCGAAAAATCATTAAAAATAACTAAATGCTCTTTTTCTTGCTGTTTAAAACTTTGTATGTTAAAATCACCAAACTTAGTCGGCAATTTTGCAATCTGTGATATTAAAATCTCCATCATAATCCTAAATTTTATTTTTAAAATCGTATTGTAGCAAATTTAATAAAAAATTTAGCTTTTTTGTGTATAAGTTAAACTAAAAAAATGTATAATATTATAAATTCACTCAAAAGGATAAGTCATGACAGAGACTGAAAATTTTATCAATATTGACGGCAAAGAAGTTGCAATACAAGAGCTAATCAACGCCTACAAACAGACAAAAATAGAAAAAAAGCAGTGCAAAAAAGCAGTAATAAGACGAAAAAATGAACAAGCTCTTAAGCCATATCAAGCAGAACTTATCAAACTTCAAAAATATCTCGAAGATGAAAAGAAAAAAATGATTATTCTTTTTGAGGGAAGAGATGCTGCTGGAAAAGGTGGTACGATTAGAAGAGTTATAAGATACATGAATGAAAAGCACTACAGAGTTGTAGCACTAGGTAAGCCAACTGATGAGCAAAGAGGTCAATGGTTTTATCAAAAGTATATACAACATTTTCCAACAAGTGGAGAGGTGGTATTGTTTGATAGAAGTTGGTACAATCGTGCTATGGTAGAACATATTTTTGACTTTTGTACTCAAAATGAATATGAAGACTTCATGAATGGAGTAACTAGTTTTGAAAAAGATTTAACAAAACAAGGTATTATTTTAGTTAAGCTCTATTTTTCTGTTACAAAAAGCGAACAAGCTCTGCGTTTTGAAAAACGAAAAACCGATCCATTAAGACAATGGAAGCTAAGCGAAATCGATATGCAAGCACAGGATAGATGGGATGATTTTACAAACTCAAAATACGATATGATAAAACGCACTCATTCTCACTGGGCACCTTGGACGATCATTCGTTCCGATGACAAACATAAGGCAAGACTTGAAGCTATGAAGGTAATTTTAGATAGTGTGGATTATAAAAATAGAGATGTAAATTTGGATTTTGTTTTAAATAGTGAAGTTGTAATTTCTGGAGCTAGAGAAGTGGAAATCATGCATTCTCAACGAGCAAAAGTCGGCAAATTTATCAACTAAATCATATAAAGGATACTTATGCACAAACGACACAGAAGATTGCGTTTAAATGCAAATATTCGCTCTTTAGTAGAAGAGACAAGATTAAATATAGATGATTTTATCTACCCACTTTTTGTGGTTGAGGGCGAAAATGTGAGGCGAGAGATCGACTCTATGCCTGAAGTTTTTCAATTAAGCATAGATGAGATTTTAAAAGAGTGCGAAGAGATCATAAAGCTTAACATAAAAGCGATAATGCTTTTTGGAGTGCCAAACACAAAAGATAGCATAGGCAGTGATGCTTTGTGCGATATGGGACTCATCGCAAGAACTATAAAGCAGATCAAAAAGCATTTTCCAACACTTTGTGTGGTAACTGATCTATGTTTTTGCGAATACACAGACCATGGTCATTGTGGCATTTTGGACATTAAAAACCAAAGTGTAAACAATGACGAAACGCTAAAAATACTAAACGAACAAGCCATAATCCACGCAAAAGCAGGAGCTGACATGATAGCACCTAGTGGCATGATGGATAAAACCATAGTGTCATTAAGAACTGCACTCGATGATGCTGGATTTGAAAATTTACCTTTGATGGCATATTCGACAAAATTCGCGAGTGCGTATTATGGTCCCTTTCGAGATGTGGCCGAGTCGGCTCCTAGTTTTGGAGATAGAAAAAGCTACCAAATGAACCCTGCAAATCGCCGTGAAGCGATCAGCGAAAGTTTAGAAGATGAGCTTCAAGGAGCAGATATTTTGATGGTCAAACCAGCACTTGCCTACCTTGACATAGTAAGAGACATAAGAGAAAAAACCCTACTTCCTTTAGCGGTTTATAATGTAAGCGGTGAATACGCACTTTTAAAAGCTGGAAAAAAATCTGGCATTATCGACTATGAAAAAGTACTCATGGAAACCATGATAAGTTTTAAAAGAGCAGGAGCTGACATCATCATAAGCTATCATGCAAAAGAGATAGCAAAAATTTTACAAGCATAAAATATCTCTCATGACTACAAAATGGGCATTTTATTTATTAAAAAAATGCCTTAATTGATAATCATATAAATTATTACTAATTAATAAAAATTATTATTGACAAAATATTATTATTGTGCTATACTTCACTCAAATTTTCAAAAAAGGATATAAAATGAGAAAGTATGAAAGCTATAAATGTCATGATTGTGGCAACGAAGTAGAGGTTCAAATGGTAGGTGCAGGTGTTTTAACTTGCTGTGATAAAAAGATGGATTGTATCACCGATGATTTAACAGCGGTCAATCTCATGAAAGCATTTGCGGGTGAGTCGATGGCTAGAAATAAGTATGATTTGTACGCTGATATAGCAAGAGAAGAAGGTTGGCACACTGTAGCAAACCACTTTGAAGAAGCAGCCGAAAACGAAAAATGGCACGCGAGAGCTGAATATAAAGCTTACAACGCTTTAGTTCATGGATATGACTTAGAAAAAACTCCAAAAAATCTTTTAAGTGCAGCAGATGGAGAGAGATATGAGCATGAGATCATGTATCCAGAATTTTCCCAAATCGCAAAAGATGAAGCCAAAAAAGATATAGCAAGACTTTTAACGGCTATTGGAAAAGTTGAAGTTGAACATGAAAGAGCGTATTTAGAACTTAAGAAAAAACTTGATGAAGAGGGATTTTTCGAGAGTGAAAATGAAGAATTTTGGGTTTGTGAAATTTGCGGACATTTACATAGAGGCAAAAAAGCTCCCAAAGCATGTCCACTATGTAAAGCTCCTCAAGAATTTTTTAAAAAAGAGTTTTTAGGATAATATTTGATGGCTACTATTTTGTAGCCATACTTTTATGTTTATCCGCCATCACACATAGTCATTTCAGGGCTAAGTGTGATATTTGTATCATGAATTATCTTACCTTTATATATTAAAAATTCATAGGCTGCCTCTGCATCCATTTCTTCAGCCGAACATGCGAAAAATCTAGCATCTTCTCCAAAAGTTTGCTTCACATACGATATAAATTCATCTTTGTTTTCAAAAGTTTTATTTGTCTGCATTAAATCTCTTAAGACTTCATGAATATGCAAATTGTTCATGTTTTTCCTTTTTTATTTTTAAGATTAATTATCATGATAACTAAATTTTGCTAAAAATTCCTTGATTTATATCATGTTTAAAAAAAAAAGATACAATATCTCAATACATAAAACTTATCGAGGTAAAAATATGGAAGAGTTGATTGAGCAGTTAAACAATATAACAAAACAATTAAGTTTTGACGACATAAATGAGCAAAAAATTGTCTTGCAAGATAAAGAGGACAACCAATACGCCCTCATACCCGCCAAAGCCTTAAACAAGCTACTAAGCACACTAGCACAAACAAAAGAGGAAAATTTTGAGCTTAAACTTGAAAAAACAATCTGGAAATATGTTCCTATTGATTTTGCTGATACTTGGGCAGTTGCTATGCATGAATTAAAGCAAAATTCAAATCAAGAAATCTCTGATGCAACACTAAACAATCTTGTAAAAAATATCAAAAAAAACCACCCAAATCTTTTTTTAAATATTGATGATTTTTTACCTAGTAATGCAATTAGCGAAATAAGGCATATAGGATAATGATAGAATATGATAAATTTGTAAAATACGCAAAACCAGGGCCTCGTTACACCAGTTACCCGACCGCACCAGAATTTCATGAAAATTTTAGCTTAGAAAAATATTATGAAATTTTAAAACATCAAGATAAATCTCGACCCTTATCGCTTTATTTTCACTTGCCATTTTGTCGCTCAGCCTGTTATTTTTGCGGGTGCAATGTGGTTTTTACAAGCAAGGACGATAAAAAAGTTAGATATATTGAGTATTTAAAAAAAGAAGTGGAGATTTTAAGTAAATATTTAGATACTTCAAGAGAGGTAATGCAACTTCATTTTGGAGGTGGAACGCCTACTTTTTTTAGTGCCGAACAACTTCATGAGATAATCACACTTATAAAATCATATTTTCCAAATTTTTCTAAAAGTGCCGAGATTAGCTGTGAGATTGACCCGCGATTTATAAATGAAGAACAACTTAGTGTGCTAACTAGTGGTGGATTTAATCGCATAAGTTATGGAGTGCAAGATTTTAACGAAGAGATTCAAAAAGTTATACATCGTATCCAGCCTTACGAAATAACCAAAAATGCTGTGGATATGGCAAGAAATGTAGGGATAAAATCGATAAATATGGATCTAATTTACGGCTTTCCTCATCAGAGTTTAAAAAGCTTTAAAAAAACGCTCGATATTGCCTTAACATTAAGTCCAGATAGATTTGCTGTATTTAATTACGCCCATGTGCCGTGGATGAAAAAAAGCATGAGAAAATTCGATGAAACAACGCTTCCAAGTCCTGCTGAAAAGCTAAATATTTTAAAATATACTATAAATTTTTTCACTGAAAATGGCTATAAAATGATAGGCATGGACCATTTCGCAAAGCCTGAAGATGAGCTTTTTTTAGCTATTGAAAAAGGTGAATTGCATCGCAATTTTCAAGGCTACACTACAAAAGGCGGAGCGGATTTGATCGGGGTTGGACTTACTAGTATTGGCGAGGGCGAGGGGCATTATGCACAAAATTTTAAAGAGATGAAAGATTATGAAGAAGCTATCGATGAGGGTAGGCTACCGCTTTTTAAAGGTATTGTTTTAAATGAAGATGATAGATTGAGAAAAGCTGTGATCATGGAGCTTATGAGCAACTTTAAACTTGATATTAAAAGAATACAAGAGCAGTTTAATGTCAATTTTTTTGAATATTTTGCAGACGCACTTGAAGAGTTAAAAGATTACGAAACACAAGATTTGGTTAAAATCGATGAAAATTACATAAAAGTTAGCACAACGGGAACTTTGCTGATCCGCAATATCTCCATGCCTTTTGATGCTTATTTGAAAAAAAATAAGCAAAGAAGATTTTCAAAAACCATATGATAGATTTTAAAGCTATAAGCGAAAGTTGTGTTAAGTGTGGAAAGTGCGTACCAACTTGTACCATCCATGAAGCAAATAGCGATGAAGTAACTAGTCCAAGGGGTTTTTTAGAGCTTTTAGGGGCATATGATAGGGGTGATTTGGAGCTTGATAAAACGGCTAAAAATATTTTTGAAAGCTGTTTTTTATGTACAAATTGCGTAGAGGTTTGTCCAAACTCTTTACCAGTAGATCAAATGATAGAAAATGTCAGATATAAAATCGCCCAAAAATATGGCATAGCCTTGTATAAAAGAGCAGTTTTTTGGTTACTTAGACATCGGTCGGTTTTGGATATTTTAGCAAAATTTGGCTATGTTTTTCAAAGCTGTGGTTTTAAGATAAAAAGTGAACTTGACTCCATGAAGCCACGCATATCAATTCCAATGCTAAAAAAAGATAGACTTTTGCCCTCTTTAAAATCAAAAACTTTTTTAAACTCCCATCCAGCCATCATCAAAAATGGCGGAGAGGGAAAAGTAGGCATTTTCATAGGCTGTTTGGCAAACTATAGCTATACAGACATCGGCGAGGGACTTTTAGAAATTTTTAAGTCTTTAAAAATTGATGTTTATCTTATCAAAAAACAAGCCTGTTGTGGCGCACCTGCATATTTTACGGGAGATTTTGATAGTGTGGAGTATTTGGCAAGAAAAAATATAGAATATTTTGAAAAAATCCTAAGCGAACTTGACGCCATCGTAATCCCAGAAGCCACATGTTCTGCTATGATAAAAAAAGATTATGAGCATTTTTTAAACTCACGAGATGAAAAGTTAGCAAAAAAAATGCAAAAACTAAATCAAAAAATCTTCATGGCAACCGAATATCTCGACAAACACACAAAACTCAAAGAACTTTTGGCAGCCAAACAAAAACAAACTGAGCTCATAACCTACCACGATCCCTGTCATGCCAGAAAAATGCAAGGAATATATAAAGAACCCAGAGCCTTGTTGGCACAAAATTACGCTATAGAAGAAATGACCGACCCAAACGCCTGTTGTGGCTTTGGCGGAGTTACAATCCAAAGCGAAAAATTTCACCTAGCCCAAAAAATAGGCTTTAAAAAAGCTAAAATAATAAACAACACAAAAGCAAAATTTGTAAGTGCTGAATGCAGTGCATGTAAAATGCAAATAACTTCCTCACTTCATGAGCAAGGTAGCGAAGTGGTGTTTAAAAATCCGATTGAGTTGATTGCGAGGGCTTTGAGGGGGTAAAATTTAAATAATTAGATTTATTTTTTGCTATAATATAAGACTATTTTTTTAAGGGTGAAAAATGAACCAAACAGCACATAATAAATTAGTAAGTTTTATATGGCAAGTTGCAGATGATTGCTTAAGAGATGTTTATGTGAGAGGAAAGTATCGAGATGTTATACTTCCTATGGTAGTTTTACGTAGACTTGATGGGCTACTTGAAAGTACAAAAGAGGCTGTGCTTGAGGAGGTAAAATACCACAAAGAAGAGTTGGGAATAAATGATATAAAAGATATGGATATGGGATTGTGCGAAGCTAGTGGTTATGTTTTTTATAACACTAGCAAATGGACTTTGCAAAAGCTTTTATCAACAGCTTCAAACTCATCTGCTTTGCTTGAAGCAAACTTTAATGAATACTTAAATGGTTTTAGTCAAAATGTGCAAGAAATTATCGAAAAATTTAATTTAAAAGCCCAAATTAAACATATGTCGAAAAAAGATGTACTTTTAAATGTATTAGAAAAATTTACCTCTCCTTATATAAATTTAACCGATAAACTAGCCATTGACCCAAATGGCAAAAAGCTTCCACCTTTGACAAATCTTGGAATGGGTTATGTTTTTGAAGAATTGATACGAAAATTTAACGAAGACAATAACGAAGAAGCAGGAGAGCATTTTACACCTCGTGAAGTCATATACCTTATGACACACATGGTTTTTAATCCTATAAAAAATACTTTGCCGCCTATTATACAGATTTACGACCCTGCATGTGGGAGTGGCGGTATGCTAACAGAAGCACAAAATTTTATAAAAGATGAAAATGGCGAGATAAGAGCAAAAAGTGATGTTTATCTTTACGGAAAAGAGATAAATGACGAAACTTATGCTATTTGCAAATCCGACATGATGATAAAAGGAAATAATCCTGAAAATATAAAAAATGGTTCAACTTTAAGTATCGATGAATTTTCATCAAACAAATTTGACTTCATGCTTTCAAATCCACCTTATGGAAAATCATGGGCAAGTGATGCGAGATATATAAAAGACAACAAAGACACCATAGACTCACGATTTGAGGTGGTGTTAAAAGATTATTGGCAAAACACATATACGGCTGATGCAACACCAAGAATTAGCGATGGGCAGTTGCTATTTTTAATGGAGATGATAAGTAAAATGAAATCTCCTAAAGATAATCTTATCGGTTCTCGTATAGCTAGTGTGCACAATGGAAGCTCACTTTTTACAGGTGATGCAGGTGGAGGAGAGAGTAATATTAGGCGTTATATTATCGAAAATGATTTGCTAGATTGTATCATTCAGCTTCCAAACAATCTTTTTTACAACACAGGTATCACGACTTATATATGGCTACTTTCAAACAACAAACCACAAAATCGCAAAGGCAAAGTTCAGCTTATAGATGCAAGCGAACTTTATAGTAAACTAAGGAAAAATCTAGGAAGTAAAAATTGTTTCTTAAACAAAGAACATATATCAAAAATATTGCAAATTTATCAAGATTTTAAACCTTGTAATGATATGTATGAAGGCAAAAAAATATCTTCAAAGATTTTTGAAATTAGCGATTTTGGTTTTTATAAAGTACAAATTGAAAGACCAAAAAAACTAAAAGCATGTTTAAAAGATGAGTTAATCGAAACATTAAAATACGATAAAAATCTTCAAAGTCCCATGAAGTGGTGTATAAATAGTTTTCATGAAGAATGTTTTAAAGATATAACAAAATATAAAAAATCCATAGAAGAGTACCTTGAGTCAAAAGATATTTCATTAAAACACAAAAAAGCACTCCTTAGTAAAACTTTATGGGCAAAACACAAAAGACTTTTTGAAGTAGCCCTTATATTGCAAAATAAAATAGGCAAAGATGAATATGATGATTTTAATATCTTTAAAAAAGAGGTGGAAAAAGTTTTAAAAAAAGAAAATATAAAACTTTCAATAAGCGAAAAAAATCTTATCTTAAATGCTGTCTCTTGGAGTGATGAAGGTGCTAAAAAAGTTATCAAAAAAATCCACAAACTTGACATCAAGAAAAAAGAAAAGCTTTTAGAATTTTTTACATGCAAAGAAGAAGAGCTTTGTCATTTTGGTTATTTTAAAAATAATAAAAAAGATGAGTTTATAGAGTATGAAAGTGATACGGATTTAAAAGATAGCGAACAAGTTCCATTAAAAGAAAATATTTTAAGCTACTTTTTAAAAGATGTAAAACCTCATGTAAATGATGCATGGATAAACTTATCAAGTACGAAAATAGGCTATGAGATAAGTTTTAACCGCTACTTTTATACTCACAAACCATTGCGAAGTTTAGAAGAGATTTCGAGTGATATTTTAAAACTTGAAGAGCAAAGCGAAGGGCTTGTAAGAGAGATACTTAAAAGTTGAAGGTAAAGAATTGAAAGCGGTAAAGATGAGTTACAAGAAATATCCAAAATATAAACCAAGTGGTGTGGAGTGGATAGGGAATATTCCGCAGGAGTGGGAGGTTGTACCTTCAAGATGTGTAATTGATCATATTGTAAAGAAAAATTTTGATAATGAAGAGACGAGATATTTATCGTTAATGGCTAATATTGGAGTTATTTTATATGAAGATAAAGGTGATATTGGCAATAAAAAACCAGATGATTTGACGAAATGTAAAATTGTTAAAAAAGGCAATCTTGTTATCAATAGTATGAATTACGCAATAGGATCTTATGGGATCTCGAATTATGATGGAGTTTGTTCTCCTGTATATATTGTTTTAAATATCAAAGATAATATAAATAAAAAATACGCATTCAGATTGTTTGAGCTTCAAAGTTTTCAAAAATACATTCAATCTTTCGGAAATGGAATTTTATCTCATCGTTGTGCGATAGGTTGGGATGAATTAAAAGGACAACTGTTACCTCTTCCTCCTCTTCATGAACAAGAAAAAATCGCTTTAGTTTTAGATGAAAAATGCGAAAAGATTGACACCGCAATAAGCCAAAAAGAAAAATTAAACGCCCTCCTAAAAGAGCAAAAGTTAGCTCTTATCAATCAAGCTGTAACAAAAGGTATAGACAAAAATGTCAGTTTTATAGATAGTGACATTGAATGGATAGGGCAAATCCCAAAACATTGGGAAATAAAGAAACTTAGATATTTGGGAGCATTACAAAATGGAATAAGTAAAGGTGCTGAATATTTTGGAATGGGCTATCCTTTTATGAGTTATGGTGATGTATATAATAATGAAATTATTCCTTTGGAGCTGTATGGAAAAGCAAATTCAACTCAAGAAGATAGAAAGTTTTGCTCAATAAAGAAAGGTGATATATTTTTTACTAGAACATCTGAAAATGTGAATGATATTGGAATTTCATCAGTTTGTTTGCAAACGATTCCGAATGCTGTTTTTTCAGGTTTTTTAATACGATTGCGACAATATAAACAAACTCTAAAAGTAGAATATGCTAAATATTTGTTTAGAAGTGGATATTTGCAACATTTTTTTAAAAAAGAACTAACAATGGTTACACGAGCATCTTTAAGTCAAGAATTGCTAAAAAAATTGCCAGTTATTATTCCTCCTTTTGAGGAGCAAAAACAAATAGCTGATTATTTAGATGAAAAATGCGAAAAAATTGACAAAGCCATAAAATTAAATGTAAAATACATCCAAAAACTAAAAGAGTATAAAACAAGTTTGATAGATGCAATAGTAGCAGGAAAAGTGATAGCGGATTGATATCAATAGAAAAAAGTTATTTTATACATATATTATGGTAAAATGGTATAAATAATAAGCAGTAGGTTAAATATTTCTTGAGATATTTAAGAGCTATACTAAAAAATTACATTAAACAAAGGAGATTATAATGCGACTAGTTTCAATCATGATTCATGAGATTAAAAAGGAAGCAAATACTACAAATACAGCCACTTTGTACTTATCAGATTCTACTTTAGATGTTAGTAATGAAAATGTAATTAAAATTGTAACTTCGTTAGAAGAATCTTTTTTAAAAAAAATCAATAAAAGGGCTAAGTTTTCAGAGAATGGTTTTAAAGAAGAATTTCAAGATTTTAGTAATATTGATATAGTAAATTTTTCGAATATTTTAACTACAAAGCTTAAAAATAATATCAATGGTATTAGCCAAGCAAAAGGTGGCTATCTTGTATTTGCAAAATATACAACTACGAAAGATTTTTTGGCAATTTTTTTGGTAAGAAACACTGAGGGCTCTAAGCTTACTCCTAGTGAAGGGAATTGGGATTTGAATTCTACACAATATCTAGATGTAGAACATTTTGCTATGGGTGTAAAGATAAATTTGTCAATTTTAAATAGTAATTCTGATGATAGATATATTTCTCTTGTAAGAGGGAATACAGATATTTCAAATTATTTTGAAGCTTGGGTTGGGATAGATGACGCAAAGCAAGAAAACAAAGATGCTCAAGCTTTGTATAATGTTGCTAATCAAATTGACCTTCCTAGTGAAATGAGCAGAGATGAACTAAAAAAGAGTATATTTGATTATGCAAAAAGTCATAGAAATAGAATTGTTAATCTAAAAGAATTAAGTTCATTTATTTTTCAAGACGAAAATTATATTACAAATTATTGTGATCAAAATAGTGTGGATATAGATGGGGAATTTAAATTAAGTGGTGCTAATTTGAGCAGATTTTACAAAGTTTCTGTAAAAGCTAATAATATCGAATTGTCCGCACCAAGAAGCAGTTTTAATCCAGACATGATAGAAATAGTTGATGAACAAGTTGTAATCCATTCTCAAGAATTAGCACAACAAATTCAATCAGCACTTAATTCAAATATAGATCTAGAATAATGAATATTGAAGATATTAATAAATTAGCAACATTATTAAATAAATGCAAAGATACATCATCGGATGAAGGCACTTTTACTTCAAAAGATTTAGCTAATCATTTGAAGTTTTTAAAACAGATAAATATTATAAACGATATGACTCAAGAGGGTATATCAATTAATTTATTTCAACAGCCAATTTGTATTTATAAAACGAAAGTAGATTGTATAAAATATTTTCAATCAAATGTAACAAACCAAATTATAGTTATAGAAAGTAACATTTATTATAGCGACAAATCAACAGATAGTGATGTATTTTTTGAAAATTTAATATATTCACAAAAAATTCAAAAACTATTAGAAGATAAAGAAGTTATGTCATTTAACGATAAAATTAACAAAAAATACTATTTTTTGTCTGAAAAAAATGGAAAAATAGAAATTGGGTATAAAAATAAAGCATCTAATTTTTATGAAGATAATTATAATTTAAAGAAAATGTACTATATTTTAAAAGATAATTTATCAAAAGAATATATTTCCTTTTTTAGAGATAATGTTATTAAGAGTGTTGAAGATGAAAAAGAAAATGATGATAGATTTTTTTATATGCTTAGAAATTTAGAGCTTATTGTTGAAAAAACAGATAGGGAATATAAATTATTTTTAAATAAGTTTTCATTTGAAGAATTTAATTCAAAATTAGAAGAAGAAAGGGATAAATATTTTAAAAATTTACAAGACTCTCTTTCTGATTTTTTATCAAAAGTAAATTCATTGCCTATTCAATTTGGTGTGTATATTTATTTACTTTTTAGATTTGAAAAAAACATTTATCCACTATTGATTGTTTCAGCTATTATTGTAATTTGGAGTTTATTTAGTTATTTTTCAATCTACACTATGAAAAAAAGTATTAAGAATTTGTCTAAAAGATTTGATAATGTATTTAAAAAAATTGCTGATAAATCTGGAATTGATTTGGAAGTTTTAGAAAAAGAAAAAGAAGATGTTATCAATAGATTGGGAAATATAAAACTTTTAACAACACTTTATCAAATCGTTGTAGTTATTTTTACTTTAGGTTTTGTGAAATTGGCTTATTATTTTATTATACAAATTAATCCACAATGGTTTATTGAAGCAATATCATGGATAAAATTCTAATCTACGTCAGTCAAAATGGCAAAACAAAGCTTGATGTAAAACTAGAAAATGAAACCTTATGGCTAAATCAAAAGCAACTTTGTGAGCTTTTTGGCAAATCAAAATCTACTATAAGTGAGCATATAAAAAATATATTTAATGATGAAGAATTAGATGAAAAAGTGGTTGTTCGGTTATTCCGAACAACCACAAAGCATGGCGCAATAGATGGAAAAACCCAAAGTAGTGATGTAAAATACTACAATCTTGACATGATAATAGCACTAGGTTTTAAAGTAAGAAGCCGAAACGGGGTGCAGTTTAGAAAATGGGCAAATGCCATACTTAAAGATTATATAATCAAAGGTTTTGTCCTTGATGATGAGAGGCTTAAAAATCCTCCTGTTGCAAACTCTGTTGTACCTGATTATTTTGATGAAATGATTGAACGAATACGGGATATTAGGGCTAGTGAGAGAAGGGTTTATCTAAGAGTAAAAGAAATCTTCGCACTTGCAAGTGATTATGATCCAAGCTGGAGTGAAACGACAAGATTTTTTGGTCATATTCAAAACAAACTTCATTTTGCTATCACAAATCTCACAGCAGCTGAGATTATATATAAAAGAGCAGATTTTAAAAAGCCAAATATGGGCATAACTGCTATCGAAAAAGAGAACATAAAAAGCACTGATGTAGTAGTAGCTAAAAACTATCTTTCGCAACATGAGATAGAAGAGCTAAATCGCATCGTTGTCATGTGGTTGGATTTTGCAGAAGATCAAGCTAGAAGAAAAAAGCAGATATTTTTAAAAGATTGGGAAGAAAAACTTGATAGTTTTTTAAGGTTTAATGAAAGAGATGTTTTAAGCGGACACGGAAATATATCGGCAAAACAAGCTCATGAAAAGGCAAAAGAAGAGTATAAAAAGTTTAGCAAACAAAGACGAGAAGAGAGAGAAAAAATAGGCGAAACAGATACTTTAAAAGCTTTAGAGGATATAGCAAAAAGTATAAAAGGGAGCAAATGATGCCAAGCAAAACAAATGAAGAAGCCCTTGAAAATAGTATAGAGAGATATTTAACCAAGCAAAATGGTTTTATAAAAGGTGAAAGCAAAGATTTTAACAAAGAGTTTGCCATAGATGAAAAAATATTTTGGGATTTTTTAGAGACTAGTCAAAAAGAAGAGCTTAGCAAACTTCAAAGAGATAAAGATTATAAGCTTAAAATGCTTCATCAGCTTGATAAGATGTTAAAAAAGTATGGTATTTTACAAGTTCTTAAAAAAGGGCTTCGTGTGGATGATGCGTCATTTATACTTTTTTATCCATCTCCTTTGGCATCAAGTGCGGATGTGGTTAAAAAAAATTTTGAGCAAAATCAATTTAGCATAACAAGACAAGTAGCGTATTCGCAAAGTAACTCTAGCTTAGAAATAGATATGGTACTTTTTATAAATGGACTTCCTATTATCACGCTTGAACTTAAAAATCCATGGACAGGTCAAAGTGCGAAAGCACAAGGCATAAAGCAATATAAAAGCACAAGAGACCCAAAAGAAAAACTTTTAAATTTTACTAGATGTCTGGTGCATTTTGCCCTTGATACGGATGAAGTTTATATGTGTACTAAACTTGAGGGTGAAAAGAGTGTATTTTTACCTTTTAACAAAGGTTATAACCAAGGAGCTGGAAACCCCCTAAATCCCAATGGACACAAAACGGCTTATATGTGGGAAGAGATATTTACAAAATTATCTTTGGCAGACATCATATTGCATTTTGTAAGGGTTGAGGGCAAAGCGCTTTTCTTTCCTCGTTTTCATCAACTAGATGTGGTAAGAAAAGTGTTAAATGATGTAAGCGAAAATGGTGTTGGGAAAACTTATCTTATACAGCATAGTGCTGGAAGTGGAAAGTCAAATTCTATCGTTTGGTGTGCCTATGGGCTTATACAAACATACCCAAGACATGAACATATAAGCAAAAGTAAAGGGATGGAGTGTCCATTATTTGATAGTGTCATAGTGGTAACTGATAGAAAGATATTAGATAAGCAATTAAGAGACAATATCAAAAGTTTTAGCCAAGTTAAAAACATCATAGCTCCTGCATTTTCTTCAAGTGAGCTAAAAACAAATCTTGAAAGTGGCAAAAAAATCATCATAAGCACTATACAAAAATTTCCTTTTATCGTTGATGGGATATCGGATTTGAGCGATAAAAATTTTGCAGTTATCATTGATGAAGCGCATTCGTCTCAAAGTGGATTATCAGCCGCAAAACTAAATGAAGCTATGGGTAAAAAAATCTTTAATAAAGATGTTGATGCCCAAGATATGGTGCTTGAAGTTATAAAAAATAGAAAAATGAAAGGCAATGCAACTTATCTAGCTTTTACCGCAACTCCTAAAAATACTACACTTGAAAAGTTTGGCACAAAGCAAGAAGATGGGGTGTTTAAGCCTTTTCATTTGTATTCCATGAAACAAGCTATACAAGAGGGTTTTATACTTGATGTGTTAAGTAATTATACAACATATAAAAGTTACTACGAGATACAAAAATCCATAAAAGATAATCCTTTATTTAACTCGTCAAAGGCAAATAAAGCTCTAAAAAGCAAGGTGGAAAAAGACCCAAGAACCATAGCAACAAAAGCAGACATAATGGTTGAACATTTTATAAACAACATAGTAAAAACAAAAAGATTAAGATCAAATGCAAAAGGTTTAGTTGTAACTTCAAGCATTCAAACGGCTATCGAGTACCATAAAGCAATATCTAAAAAACTTCATGCATTAAAAAACCCTTTTAAAGTCATAGTGGCATTTTCAGGCAAAAAAGAGATAAAAGGAGTAGAATACTCAGAAGATGATATAAATGGATTTGCTTCTAAGGATATAAGTGAAAAATTTGATAGTGATGAATATAGACTTCTTGTGGTTGCAAATAAATTTTTAACAGGGTTTGACCAACCAAAACTATGTGTCATGTATATAGATAAAAAACTACAAGGGGTCTTATGCGTTCAAGCACTTTCGCGTCTCAATCGCTCTGCTCCTAAGTATGGTAAGAAAACAGAAGATTTGTTTGTATTGGATTTTTACAATAAAACAGAAGACATAAAAGCTTCATTTGACCCTTTTTATACATCAACTTCGTTAAGTCATGCAACAGATGTAAATGTGCTTCATGAATTAAAAGATAGTCTTGATGATGTGGGTGTTTATGAAAAAGATGAAGTGGATGAATTTTTTGAAAAATATTTTAGAGGGGTTGAAGCAGATGAGCTGTCGTTTTTGATAGATAAATCTGCTCAACACTTTAATGATGAGCTTAAATTACAAGAGGATAAAAAAGCGGATTTTAAGATAAAAGCTAAACAATTTGTCAAAATATATTCTCAAATAAGTTCCATTGTGCCTTATGAAATTTTAGATTGGGAAAAACTATTTTGGTTTTTAAAATTTTTAATTCCAAAATTAATCATAAAAGATAAAAATCAAGATTTGTTAGATGAGCTGTTAAATTCTGTTGATTTGTCAACTTATGGTTTGCAAAGAGCAAAATTGGGCGTATCGATAAAGCTAGATGAAAGCAATACAGAAGTCAAGCCCCAAAACCCAAATCCAAGAGGAACTCATGGAGATGAAGAGAAAGATTCATTGGATGAGATAATTGAAAATTTTAATGAAAAATGGTTTCAAGGCTGGGAGGCAACTCCAAAAGAGCAAAAAATTAAGTTTATAAGTTTAATGCAAAAAGTAAAAAATCATGATGATTATAAGGCAAAATACGAAGAAAATTTTGACATACATACAAGAAGGTTGGCTTTAGAAAAAATGCTCTCAGACATCATGAATAAAGAAAGAAAACAAGAGTTAGAACTTTATAAACTTTTCGCTAGTGATGAAGCTTTTAGGGCAGGAATGCTTGATAGTTTTGAAAGGGTTTTAAATGTTAAATAAAAATATAAAAGGTGATTTTTTTGGTGGTGTAACGGCTAGCATTATCGCTTTGCCATTGGCGTTGGCGTTTGGGGTGGCTAGTGGGGCGGGGGCTACTGCTGGGCTTTATGGGGCTATTATTTTAGGTTTTTTTGCTTCGCTTTTTGGTGGGACTGCTACGCAGATTTCAGGGCCGACGGGACCTATGAGTGTGGTGTTTGCAAGTATTGTTTTGGTGTTTGCAAATCAGCTTAGTGTGATAGCTAGTATTGTGATACTCGCTGGAATTTTTCAAATTTTATTTGGGGTTTTAAGGATTGGAAAATTTGTAAAATACATTCCCTATCCTGTGATTTCAGGATTTATGAGCGGTATTGGTGTGATTATCATAATACTTCAAATCAACCCACTTTTAGGGATTGAAAGTAGTTCTTCTATCCCAAAAGTTTTACTAAATTTGCCAAATTCTTTTTTGCATTTAAATATCTCGGCTGTGTTTTTGAGTGTGCTTACTTTGGTGATTTTATATCTTAGCCCTAAAAAAATTACCCAAATCATTCCTGCTCCGCTCATCGCTTTAATCATCGGTTCACTTGTTTGTTTTAGCTTAAGTTTAGATGTCAAAGTTATAGGGCAAATTCCAACAACTTTACCTGATTTTATCTTGCCCGAATTTGATATAAGCAAATATAAACAAATCGTCTCTTATGCTATAACTTTGGCACTTTTGGGCTCAATCGATACACTTTTGACCTCCCTTGTGGCTGATTCTATCACCAAAACAAAACACAATTCAAACAAAGAACTTATAGCTCAAGGCATAGGCAATACCCTTACAGCGTTTGTGGGCGGACTGCCAGGAGCAGGGGCAACCATGAGAACGGTTATAAATGTAAAAAGTGGTGGTGTGAGTCGATTTTCTGGTATGTTTCACTCGATCTCACTACTTTTAATCATGCTCTTTTTTGCCCCACTTGCTTCGCAAATTCCGCTAAGTGTTTTGGCTGGAATACTCATAAAAGTTGGCATCGATATACTTGATTATAAATTTTTAAGTATATTAAAAAATGCTCCACGAAATGACCTTATCACGATGGTTGTGGTATTTTTATTAACGGTTTTTGTAGATTTAATCATGGCAGTTGGCGTAGGCATCACACTTGCATCACTTCTTACGCTTTATAGGATCTCAAAAGAAGCAAAAATCGACCTCGTATCGCCTAAAGAAGAGAGTAGCGACAAGGTTTATGAAGACATTTTAGTTGTCAATGTAGATGGAGCGTTTTTCTTTGGTTCGACCTCATTTTTCTTAGAGAGTGCAAATAGTATTTTGGACAAAAAAGAGATTATTATAAATTGTGAAAATGTCCCTTTCATCGACATTTCGGCAATTTTTGCACTAGAAGATATGATAGAAAAATTTAAATCAAACGGCGTCAATATCAGCCTCGTGTTAAAACCAATTCACATGAATAGAGTTAAAAAGTTAAATAAAATCAATGCTTTTAAAGAAGTCGATATTTATGAAAGTCTAAAACAAGCCGTTGAAAACTCAAAATTTAAGCCATCATGAATGCTATATCAAAAGAGTTTGGACAAGTTTTAAACATAAACGAAAGTGAAATTTTATCGTGCGAACACATTGGAGGACTTAGCAATAAAAACTATCTTTTCAAGACAACAAAGGGCGATTTTGTCTATAGAAAAGCTAGTCAAAATGAATTTATAAATAGACATCATGAATATAAAATCTTAAAATACATTCAAGAATTTGATGTAAAAACGCTTTTTTTTGACAAAGATAGTGGCGATAAAATTACCATATTTTTACCCTCTGCAAAAATTTTACAGATTCCATTAAATGATAAAATATTGTCAGAACTTGCTTTTACTTTAGCCTCTTTACATGTGAAAAAAACTACATTTAACTCAAAGTTTGACTTTATAAACGAATGTGAAAAGTATGAAAAAAATATATCAATTAAAAATTTATCTACAGATTTTTTGACGATAAAAAAGAATTTTTTACAAACTTTTAAAACTCATGAATTCATCACGACATTAACTCTTTGTCATAATGATTTGGTATTAGAAAATATCTTATTACATGGCGATAAAATCCACATAATTGATTGGGAATTTTCGTCACTAAATCACCCCTCATGGGATTTAGCAGTTTTGTTTTTAGAGGCAAACTTAACACCTTATCAAGAAAAATATTTTTTAAAAAATTATCTAAAAATAGCAAATCAAACTGCTAAAATGCAAGATATCTCACAAGAAATCAAGCTTCAAAAAAGAGCTTATAAGATCATCTGCTACCTTTGGGCGATGTCTAAAAGCAAAGAAGATAAAGCGTTTTTAACATATGCAAACCAGTCTCTTTCATGGCTACGCTTTAAAAAATAATCTATTTTTTACCTCTTTTTAGCTCGATAAATAACTCAAATTCTTCTTTGTATTTTTTGCTATCGATAAATTTTTTACGATTTTTGATTTGATTTTGCAAATGCTCATCTATATTATCTACACTCAACTCGACGCCAAAATTTTCATACTTTTCCTTGCCTTGTAAGACATTTAAGACCTTTGTTCCTAAGACATCTTTGTAGTGACTACTCTCCCAATGCCATTTCATTTTCGCCATTTTATCCTTTGGAACATCTTCGTTAGTAAATTCATTATAAGTAGAAAAATCAAATATCTTAAAAGGTTTTTTACCATGAAGCTTTGCTATTTTTTCATTAAAAATTACAACGGATTTTTTCCATTGAAGCCAAGTGTCAAATCCCAAATAATAATCAAGACTCTCCCACATTCTTATATGGCTAGGCCCAAAAATGATGTCTAGTTTAATGTTTTTTTCATGACAAATATTTAAAATCTGCTTAAAATCCTCAAACGAATCCCTTTTTGTATCCATATATTGATTTTGCGACGACATATCGGTGTAATATTCATACTCATTATCCCACATGGCCTTTGCATGACCGCCCTTTTTTACAATCAAGCACCAAGAACCCATTTTTTGACCATTTTGCTTATATAATCCTCTTTTACATTTTTTGTTTCTAAATATCGTATAAAGCGAATCTGAGAACATTTTAAAATTTATCAATCTTAAATAATTGGACTTTGAATTATCAAAATAGCTTTTAAAATTAGCATCTCTTTGCTCAAATATATTGTTAAACATAAAATAATCAGCGACCAATAAAACTTGCTTTAAATTATTTTGATTGATAACATGTAATAAAAATTCTTTGCTTTCAAACAGACTAACTCCAGAAATGGAGACATTATAAGATGGTTTCAAAAAATACTCATGATCAGGATTGTAGCCCAAATCTGCTCTTGAACTTCCAAGAACTATGCTTTTAGGTTTTATAATTGATACATTTATAGACTTTACCAATCTTGCTTTTGAGTCTTGTTTTAATTTTGGAAAATCAAAATATGTGCTACCAAAAATCCCATAAGGGTCTATCATGAAGTTAAGCAAAATCATTAAACTAGCACATAAAAAACTAAATATTAAAAATAATTTTATCCATTTTTTATACATATCCACACCCCTTTAAAAATTAAAATATAAAAATTCTGAAATTTTATTTAAAGAAAAAACAGAATATATAAAAATACCAACACTAAATGCGAGATATTTTTTATCTGCTTCAAATAGCTCAACTCTTTGGTTGCTATTTTTAAAAAATAAAGTGATAAGCAAGACAACAATTACCCAAACAAGATGTGTATTTCCAGTGTTTATATGCGTAGTTACTCTTCCAAAACTGACACCAAAATCACTCAAAAATCCAAGATATTTTTCATATTTTCCTTGTATAACAACTCCATTTAGCCCAAACATGCCTTTTAAAACTTTCATAGCGTCATCAAAACTTTTAGCTCTAAAAAATATCCAAGCTATATTTACAAAGTTAAAAGTTATAAACCATGCCAAAACTTTTGGCATAGCAAAGCCTAGTTTTTTATAAGCCCTATGTATAACTAAGCCAAGTCCGTGAACCCCCCCCATAACACAAAAGTCCAGCCAGCACCGTGCCATAATCCGCCTAGTACAAAAGTGGCAAAAAGGTTTGTATAGGTTCTTGTTTCGCCTTTGCGGTTTCCTCCAAGTGGAATATATACATAATCACGCAAAAATCTCGAAAGCGTTATGTGCTATCTTCTCCAAAAATCTTGAATATCAAGTGCTTTATATGGAGAGTTAAAGTTTATAGGAAGCTTTATATTAAAAAGCAGTGCTGCCCCTATGGCCATGTCTGTGTATCCGCTAAAATCAAAATATAGCTGAAAAGTATAAGACAAACTAGTTGCCCAGCCTTCAAAAAAGTTAAGCTTTATAGCTGTATCAAAACCCTGTGTTGCCCATATGGAAAATTTATCAGCTATGACTACTTTTTTAAATAAGCCCATGGAAAAATAAAAATGCCAAGTGTTATATTTTTGTAATTGATTAATTTATTTTTAGTGCTGCTAAATTGAGGCATCATTTCTTTATGGTGTACGATTGGTCCTGCTATGAGTTGAGGGAAAAAGGTTACAAATATGGCGTAGTTTAAAAAGTCATACTCTTTTTTTATCTCGCCTTTATACATATCAACTAAAAATGCAATTTGTTGAAAAGTAAAAAATGAAATCGCCAAAGGAAGGGCGAGGTGTAGCAATGAAATAGATGAGTTAAAAGCGAAGTTAAAATTTGCAATAAAAAAGTCTGAGTATTTAAAATATCCAAGTAAAGTTAGATTTGCTATGATGCCAAAGGTAAGTAAGGATTTTTTACTTATTTTATTTTTTGTATTAAAGCTTTTTGCCAATGAAAAGTTAAAAATCATAGAAAAAAGTATTAGTGGGAGATAAATTATGTTCCAGTAACTATAAAAAAATAAAGAAGACATAACTAAAAATGCCTTTGAAAGCTTAGTTAACCGTTTTTTATTTAGGTAAAAATATATAAAAAATGTTATGGGTAAAAATGCAAATATAAACTCAAATGAATTAAAAAGCAATATAAATCCTTGTTCATGGGGTAGTTTTCATTTTAGCAAAAAATTATTTAAACTTTACTATATATTTTAAAACATCTTCAGCTTTTATACTCTTCATACATTCATGATGCTTTAAAGGGCATGAGCGTTTCATACAAGGAGAACAGGGGAGATTTTTCGATATTATATGCTTATTTGGGTTATTCCACTGGTCAGTTTCTTTGTAGCTAGTTGGTCCAAAAATAGTGTATGTAACGACTTTAAAAGCCGCCGCTATATGCATAGGACCACTATCGTTTGTCAAAAATATACTAAGTCCGCCAATTTTTTCGCAAAGCTCTTTAATGCTTGTTTTACCAGCTAGATTTTGATAATTTTTAATTTTATTTTTTATAAGTTCATCTTCTATATCTTTGGCGATATCCATCTCACCGCTTCCTCCAAAAATCACGATATCATATCGGTCATGAAGTGCGATTGCGATCTGTGCAAACTCTTTTGCATACCATCTTTTTGCACTTCCATAAGTTGCTCCGGGATTTATGCCAAGAGTTGGTTTTGCATATTTAAAAGGTGTAAAAGCTAGATGCAAATCTCCTGCTTCATGAGAAGTTTTTAAGTAAAAATTGATAAAATCATTATATCTTAAAACTTGATGAATGCTCTTTTTTGTCAATCTTTTATAAGAAAATTTTTGCTTTGCATCGATGAAAAACATCATAATTTTACTAGAAATCGAGCGTCTAAACGATATGGCAAGATCGACTTTTCCTATGCTTTTTGCTAAATGATAAAGTGCAAAATAGCGATTTTTCGCTTTTTTTGTGTCGTTTACCAAAAGCGTGTCGATATTTTTATAATTTTCAAAAATCTTACTTGAAGCAAAAGAACCCAATAAAATAATCTTAGCATCAGGATAAGTTTTTATAATATTTAAAACCGCAGGAGTACTCATGACAGCGTCGCCTAACCAAATGGGCACTTCGATAAAAATTTTAGCTATTTTTTGCATTTTTTATCATCTGCTTATAGACATAAAATTGCGGAAGTTTTACGATTTTGCCATCTCGATTATCAACTAATCCATAACCTGGTGCTATGAGTTGATGCCAAAATACTTTTTTGATTTTTCCACTTTTGTATGCGATTTGGTGGTATTGCTTCATGTAAGTGCAATAATCTTCACAGCTAACACACTCAAATTCGCTTGTTGGAGCGTAAGGAGCGGTATTTGAAAGCGGATAATTTGTCTCTGTTATGTAGATTTCATCACTTGATTTTAAGCTTAATTTAACCAGTGAAAAAAGCAAATTTATTTTATTTTTCAAATCAAACATGAGATATTGTTTATTTTTTGGGCTTCCTCTTCTATCCACATATAAAAGTGAGCTTACGATGTCGTATTTTAGGTCTTTTAAATGAAAAAGCGTACTTGTGGTGTAGTAGTATTCAAAGTCGATTACTGAAGAGCCTATGAGTTTTATGTTTGGATAGTTTTGTTTTAGCCCATGAGCAACACTGAAAAAATCTAAATACTCACTAACGCTAAAAAAGCCCCATTTTAAGCGGTTTATGGCATTGCCGATTTGATATTCGCTTACAAAACCATCAAATTTTGAAAAAATTAGCTTTAAGTTTTTTTTCAAAAGCTCTAAATCTTGTATATTTGCTCTATTTTGCAAAATATTTAAAACAATTTTTTTATCATCTCCAAAACTTTTTGCAAAATCATAATATTTATCTAAGTTTTGTATATCATCTAGCGGAAGCCTTATGAGAAGATTTTTAACTCCAAGTTCATCTATGAGTTTAGGTTGAATATGACCTTTATCAAGGTTTACTCCTAAGCCAAAAAAGTCTTCATGAACATAGTTTTTTTTAGGTTTAAAAAATCCCATGAGCAAAGCAGCAAAAGGAAGCATGAAAAAAGAAGTTAAAAACATTTTTGCATAATCAAACATATACCTTTTTCTGGCTTGTTTTTTGAAAGCTCTATCTTTTATGATATGAGGCTGATCGGAGTAAAAATCCCAAATAAAATGTCTATTCATGAAAAGATATTTTGTACTGCAAGGCTTATGATAACGATGTTTTACGTTTTGGAAAAATGGAAGATAACAAGTCTAAATGTTCTAATAATTCTTGTTTTATATGGCTATTTTGCATAGGATCTAACTGAACTATTATGCCCTCTTTTCTAGCTAACTTTATCGCTGGAATAAAATCGCTATCAGCTGTTATTAGGATAATTTTCTCGACTTGCTTTTTATTGGCAATAGTTGCCATATCCAAGCCTATTTTCATATCCACACCTTTTTGCTTGATGTCCAAAGTAAAATGCTCATCGCTTAGATCACTAACTGGCATTGTATTATTTAAAATCTTTTTTAGCGTTTTATAATTTTTAAACTTCCATTGTATCATGTTCGAATCAAAACTCCCAAGCCTAACAGCACAATATGGCTGTTGTTTTAGGCATTTAAGAAGTTCGGTTCTAAATTTATACATTTCAGTATTTTTAAGATTTAATTGAGTTTTGCTCACAGGACGAGTTACATCTTTGTCTAAAGAATAGCAATCATAAATATATATTCTATACAAACAATCATTATTTTTACCGACCGATTTATAAGCATAATCTTTTATTCTCTTCGCGATATCTTCTGGGGTTAAGTTTGAAAAAAGAGTATTGTACCTTTTAAGAAAAAACGATAAATCCATCAAAACTGCTGTTTTAAGTGGCTTAAAAATCGAATTATTTGGGTTTTGTAGCATATCGTTCCTATGAATAAAGATGGTAAAATAAAGTGCTAAGAATGCACCCTCAAGAATACTATGAGACATTCATTAGCACACAAATATTATGGTCAAAATTCTAGCTTTTTTTATCGTATTTGTCAAGCATTTGTATAAATCTTGCGACATAAAATATTTATCAATTTTCACTTCGTTATAGCAAATTTAGTTTAATATTAAAAAAAATGGCTATAATTTGCATTCAAAAGGATAAAAATGATAAAAAGATTTTGCGAATATTTAGGAAGTTATAGCTTAACAAAGCAAAGAATTGAAGAGGGACTAATTCGTTTGAGATTTTATTTTAGCTCTTTGTTTATTGGTTTATATTCTTATATTTTTGGGGATTATAAAAAATATTTAAAAGAGTTTGAAGCTTTAAGTAGCGAAGAACAAAATGAAATTTTGCAAAGGGTTGAGTACTATAATAAATTATCAAAACCATTTGACAAAGATGAAAGTTTTGTGAGTGTAGGAGATTTTTTACCTAAAAAAAGAAAAGCTATGTACTATTTAGATTTAATACATTATATATACTACTTTCCAAAGTCTAAATATTTTTCATACCTTTTTGGAGACATAATTCATGTACCAAACAATCCTTGCTTTGTAAAAAGCCGTCCTATTGATGGAGAATGTAATGCAAATTCTATCTTACTAAAACTAGATAGCTTAAGACATTTTTACATGCCAAAAGATGAGCAAAAATATCAAGACAAAATTCCAAAAATTGTATGGAGAGGTAAGGCAATTCAGCCTAATAGGATTGAATTTTGTGAAAAATTTTATGGAAAAGATGGTTTTGATATAGGGTGTAATTCTAAAATCTCAAAACATAAACCTTATCATACAAATAAAATGTCTATAGCCGAGCAAAGAAATTATAAATTTTTACTTAGCTTAGAAGGCAATGATGTAGCAAGTGGTCTAAAGTGGAATTTAATATCAAACTCTTTAGTATTCATGGCTAAACCAAAATATGAGACTTGGTTTATGGAAGGAAGATTAAAACCAAATTTTCACTATGTTTTACTCAAAGATGACTATAGCGATTTGGAACAAAAAATGAAGTATTATTTAGAACATGAAAAAGAGGCATTGAAGATCATATCCAATGCAAATGAGTATGCAAATCAATTTTTGGATAAAAAAAGAGAAAAGCTTATACATATCATGAGCATAAAAAAATATTTTGATATTATGAAAGATTAAACAAAATGATTAAAAATCTTATTAAATTATTTATAGTTTTTTTATTTATTTTATCTTGCATAAGATGTGCATTTTATGTGGTGTATTTTGATGATTTTGCAAATTTGAGCGTTTTAGAAACGATTAGATCATTTTTGATGGGCGTAAGGGTTGATGTCATTTCATTGTGCATGATTTTTGCCTTGCCGAGTCTATGTTTATTTTTACCTATTTCTTACTTTCAAAAGATGAAAATACAAGCTTTTAGCTATGCTTTGCTTTATGTTTTATTTAGCATAGCACTCATTGTTATCATGAGTGATTTTTTATATTTTGCTCATGTAAAAAGGCATCTTGCAAATGAGATTTTTATGTTGCAAAATGATCTAGACTTGATCTTTTCAATGCTAAAAATACACTATTTGACATTAGTATTTTTTATCATTTTTGAAATAATATTATATTTTATATTTAAAAAAATTATCAATTTAAATATAAAATTGGACTTTAGCCTTAAAAATTTTGGCATTTTATTTACCTTAATGTTTGTGTTTTTTTTGGGCATTAGAAATAAAATCATCGACAAGCCATTTGGCATAGCCGATGCATTTACGAGCAATAAAACCGCTAGTGGAAATTTGGCTTTAAATGGATTTTTCTCGACTATTAAAAGCTATAAAAAGCAAAAAACATATCGTTTTTATGACGATAGTGAAGCTTTGATGGAGGTTAAAAAGCTATTAAAATCAGACGAATTTGAGTTTATAAATGATAATTATCCTCTCCTAAGAAAACTAAAAAAACCTATCTTATCAAAAAAATATAACATCGTCATGATTATACTAGAGAGTTGGAGTGCGAAGTATATCGATAGTTTTTCACATTCAAACTTAGGCGTTACGAAAAATTTTGACAAAATTGCAAATGAAGGCTTGAAATTTACAAATTTTTTTGCAAATGGGCAAAGAAGTATAGAGGGCATCAGTGCCATTTTTACGGGTTTTTCAACCTTACCATACTTTAATCATCTAGGAAGTGGCTTGGAGCTTACAAACTTTTCATACATCGCAAACATAGCCAAAAATGATGGCTACCATACCTTAGGAATGCAAAGCTCAAAAGCAAATTCATTTAGAATAAATTCCGTCTCAAAAATCGCAGGATTTGATGAGTTTTATGGAGCCCAAGATATAGAGCAAAAACATCTCAAAACTAGCGATAAAAAACCAGCATTTGGGGCTTGGGACAGCGATATGCTAAGCTTTTATCTGCAAAAAATAAATAGCTTAAAAGAGCCATTTTTAACCTTTAGTTTTACAGCTTCCACGCACTTTCCTTTCATAAGTCCTGACAAAAAATATGAAATTTACCCTCATGACGAAAATAGTCTATTTGGCTATTTAAATACTTTAAATTATGCAGATAAAGCCTTAGGAGCTTTCATGAACAAAGCAAAAAAACAGGCGTGGTTTGATGATACGATATTTATCTTTTTGGCCGATCACACTATGGCTTACGAACAAGATGAGCTTTTTTATAAACAGACAAAAAAACGCTTAAAAAATAGGCAATTAGAACACATGAAAATTCCACTTGTCATATATGCACCAAAGATATTTAAAGCTAAAAATATCTCTCGCATCTGCTCACAAGTAGATATTTTGCCAACTCTTAGTCATCTTTTAGGATTTAAAACGCCAATTTCAACGATGTCAAACTCTTGCTTTTCAAACACCGCTAAGCCTTTTGTTTTTTTTAAAAATGCAAATACCATAGGATATAAAACCGAAAATGGCTACATGAAACACAATCTCAAAAATACTCTTGAAAACACACTAGACAAAGACAGCAAAAAACAACTTTTATCCCTATATCAAACCATGGCAAAACATATAAAAGAAAATAAAATCTACCCTTAATTTTTTTTATATACCTTAATATACTCATCAGCCATAGCCTTTGAGCTAAATTTTTTACTCAATTCATGAGCGTTTAAAGCGATGTTTGAGGCTAAATTTTTATCTTCAAAAAGTAAAACAATCTGCTTTACTAACTTTTCGCTTGAGATATCTTCTATCAAAATCGCCGTTTTTTGATGAGTAAAAATCTCGCCAATTCCACCAACTTTAGAAGATATTATAGGCACTTTTTTACTTGCAACATCTAGCAAACTTGAGCCTAAACCTTCATTTAAAGAACTAAAAACAAACAGATCAAAACACTTTATATAATCTCCCACATTATCGACAAACCCCTCAAAACTCACATTTGGCAAATCTTTAGCGATACGCTTTAATTCGTCTTTTTTACTTCCGTCACCTAAAAATATAAAATGCAAATTTGCATAATCCTTGTGCAATATTTTAGCCGCTTTTAAGATGTGAATTTGCCCTTTTTCTTGCTCTAATGCAGCGATATTTCCAATTAAAAATTTATTTTCAAATCTCCCTTTTATTTGCTTTATGCTTTTTTGATCGGTTTTAAAATCGCTAATAGCATCAAAAATCACGCAAGAGTTAAGCTTAACGCCTAAATTTTTTATGGTGCCTAAAACCGCTTGCGAAATGCCCACGCAACAAGAAGCGTTTTTATACATTTGGCGATTGAAAAAATTATTTTTCACTTTCACATTTACCCGCCTTGTGATGATGTAAGGGGTTTTAAAAAGCATATTTGCCAAAAAACACATTTGAGCTGCTTTGCTCTCATGAGCGTGCAAAATGTCGGCATTTTTAAGCTTGTGCAGATGAAAAATAAATGGCTTTTTGATTTGAATGATTTGTAAATTTTTGCATATTTTTAATCTTTTAGCAAACTCTTCATTGTTGCGAATAATACAAGTTTGCTTTACATCATGACACTTTGCAAGCTCTAAAATAAGCAAAAGTGTCTGCTTCTCTCCGCCTCGAAAACCCTTTGCTAAATTTACATGAACTATGCTTTTCATGAGCTAAAAACCTTTTTGTTTTTTCGCTTAAACCAAACATTTCCAATCACGAAAAAAATCCCCGATATGACTATGGCTGGTACAATGGTGTGAAAATTTGCTATCTTAAAAGAGGTCAAAATCATCAAACAATACGAACCAAATCCCGCAAACATCGAACAAATAGCTCCGCCAAAATTTGCCTTTTTATAGCACAATCCAAACACTATAAGCCAAAAAAAACTAGCTTCAATGAGTCCAAGTGCATTTAGATTTATCCAAATGATCATCTTTGGTGGCTTTAAAGCTGCTAAAATGAGCAAAAATGTAAAAAGTAAATTTATCGCAAGCGTTATGTTTTTGATTTTATCTTCTTTGCTTTGAAATTCTGGCTTAATATTTAAAATCAAATCCTTTACAATAGTAGATGAAGACTGGATTAGCATCGAATCCACAGAAGACATAATCGCAGCCATAGGAGACGCTAAAAATATTCCTGCGATAACTGGATCTAGCGTTTTTAACATCAAAAGCGGTATGATTTGGTCTGTGATTTTCAAATCTGGCAAAATCACTCGCCCAATGGCTCCACTTAAATGCATTGTAAACATGATAAAAGCGATGACTATGGTACCTGCGATGATGGCAAAATGCAGTGAGCTACTTTTTTTGTACGCCATATTTCTTACCACTATGGACGGCAAAGCCAATATTCCAAAACAGACTAAAAACCAAAATGATATCATGAAAGTAAAATCAAGCCTTTTGATGCTAATACCCATAGGGCTTAATAGGTTTTCATCGATTTGCCTTAAGCTCTCGACCGCATTTGCCACCCCTCCGCAGTGAAAAATGACCGCACATAGTAAAATCAAAGAACCAAGTATCATCACCCCACCTTGAATGGCATCTGTTAAAACCACCGCACGAAAACCACCTATAAATGTATACAATATAACACTGCTAGCAAATATCAAAATGGCACTTTCATAAGGGATATCCAAAGTCACTTCTAAAAGTCTTCCAGCCCCAAAAAACTGCACACTCATCATGGCAAAAAATGAGATGATAATGGCAAAACTTGATAAAAATAGTATAGTTTTGCTTTTGTATTTATGATAGATCAAATCATTAAAAGTGATAAGATTATATCTGTTTGAAAGATAGGCTATTTTTTTACCTAAAAAGCCCAAAGAAAATATCGCCACAGGCACTTGAATCATCGCTAAAAATACCCAGCCAAGCCCGTATTTATATGCAGCCGAAGGCCCTCCTATAAAAGAGCTAGCACTGATGTAAGTAGCACTTATACTCATGGCAAGCACAAAGCCGTTTAAAGAGCGTGAGCCGAGAAAATATTCGCTTAAAAAGTTTGATTTTTTGATTTGTTTAGATTTTTTTGCGGACAAAAATGCCGCTGTTAAGATGATAAATAAATATATGACAAGCGAAAGCAAAAGATAATTCATGAAGTATTATTTTCCTAAATTTATATTTTTAAAATATTTTCTCACACACATCATGAGAACGAAAATAAAAGCAACAGGCAAGTAAATGCAAGAAAATTCAAACCACAAAGGCAAGGACAAAAAGCCCTCTTCTCTACTTAGCCCATAGCCAAAAAAAGCCCATAAAAAAAGATATGAAAAAGTCAATATCAAAGATATTTTAGCCTCTAAAAATAGCTGTTTTTCCATCAAGTTCCTTATTTTTCAGTTAGGATTTTTAACTGCTCTAACAAGACGATAAAATTTTTCACATCCTTGCCTAAATATTGATTTATGAGATTAAATTTACTTAAAAACAAAAGCGGTTTTAAAAGCCGTGATAATTTAGCTAACTTATTCATGATGATTTTATCGTCAGTTAATGAAATATAAAAATTTATAATATATCCATAGTCAATTTTGCGATTTTTTATCTTTGTAAATGAAAGTAAGTATAGCAAAAAGTCTCTAAATTTTAAATTTTCTTTACTAATGTTTTTACTAAAGCTCTCTTCAAAATCAATCATAAAAACTTCGTCATTTTTAAAGGTAAAATTTCTACTTTGAGCTCCGCCGTGGTAGAGATTGAGGCTGTGAAGTCTAGCTAACATTTCAAGACTTTTATTTACTAAAACATAAAACTCCTCATCGCTTAAATCACCATTTTTAAACAATTCATGCAAATTTTCGCCCGTGTGATTAAGCACAAAAAAATCTTCACAATTATAGATTATGGTTGGTATATTTATGCCTAAATATCGTAATTTTTGCATTTTTTTTACCTCATGAGCTAAAGCATCTTTTGGAGTTTTATACTCGCCTACGATCAACAGCTCAAATGGTAAAAAAGCATAAAAAAACTGATGTATTTTGCTAGGCTTCGTCGCTCTTGCTCTTTTGACCCAATATTTTTTAGCTTCAAATTCTACACAAAAAATATCTTTTTTTATGCTATTTATTTTTTGCAAAATGAATAAAACTAATCTTTCATTCATTTTTTACCTTTTAAAAATCTTTTTATTTTGCTTATATTTTTCGTCATTTTTGTATAATCTCTCATAAGCTCAAAACATCTATTTTCATCTTCATTTAAAAGCAAAGCATGCTCTTTTGCTAAAATTTTCAAATCCCCTTCCCTTGCCCAAAGTTTATTGAAATTTTTCATTCTTTGTTCAAAGTTTGGAGTAAAAAATTTCATTCGATTTACATCTACAATCTTAAAAATATATCTATCATTTTCTTGTTTTATAAGCACATTTCCAGGACTCAAATCAAGATGATAGATGCCATTTTCATGAAGTGAAAACACAAAATTGCTAAACTGCTTTAAAATCTCTTCTCGATTTTTAAAATCATCGTCAAAAAGTGGCTCTCTTATGCTAAAATCATGCTCAAATTTTTCACTTAAATAATAACTTTTTTCTATCATATTAAATTTTAAAAATTCGATATAAGCGATCGGTTTTGGGGTAAAGTCTTGAAGTTTTTGCGAATATAAAAACGAGCGTTTTGCCTTTGAAGGTCTTAAAAAAGTATAAATAAATCGTTTAAAAATAGACAAAATTTTAAATGATTTTACAGCCATTTGTTGTTCATGAAATGTAAGGATTTTGATCTCATTTCTAGCTTTATGAATGGTTTTATTTGAGTTTAAAAAATGCTCATCGATGTTAAACAAAAAATCTTTTACATGAGCGAAATTAGGATTTATTTCATAAATTTTATTCATAAATTTTTCCATAAAATTTTTTCCATCTTTTGTGTTGCCAAAGCCACTGATTTGGGTTTTTTAAGATGATATCTTCGACGATTTTTACTTGAAGTTTTGTTATATGTTGTATATTTTTTTCATTTTCATTCAACGCTTTAACATCAATGGGATCATAAAAATGCACCGAATAATCCCTAAAATCGTTCATGACACCAAAACCTGCTATTATAACTGCATCAAACTTTAAAGCAAGTCTTGAAGCAGAATCAATAACTACATCTTTTTTACCCAAAAACTCCATCTCACAGCCCTTATCGATGTGCTGATCTATCATGATAGCTAAAGCAAAATCATCTTTAAGCCCCTTTATAAGCTCTTTTGCGGACTTTCTTTTGTCAAACATTTTGATATTGTGTCTTGCTCTTGAATTTTGATACATAGCTTGAATATAGGGATTTTCCATGTCCTTAACCACCGCAACCATGGGCTTATAGCAGATCGAAGCATAAGGCACTCCTATCTCCCAACCACCATAATGAGCAGTTATAAAGATGATTTTTCGCTTTTGCTTAAGAGCTTGCAAAATCGGCTCATCGTTAAATACTTTTGTGACTTTTTGCTTCAGCTCCTCATTGCTAATATGCTGATTTTCGACAAATTCGTACATATTAAAAAGCAAAGATATATAAGAATTTTTGATAATTTCCTCTTTTTGCTCATCACTTTTTGTATCCCCATATACCAAATCCAAATTTGCCTTACAAACTTTTCTGCGTTTTTTGCCCAATTTATAAGCCAAATTTGCCAAACCCAACAAAATCTTTTTAGTCGCCGATTTTGGAATAGCTAAAAATAAAAAAATGAAAAATCTATACAAAAAATAAGCTATCAAATCTTTTAATTTTTGCATAACATTTCCTTTGTTAAACTAGCGATATCTTCTGGTTTTATGAGCTTAATACAATCATCAAGCTTGTCAAGTTTTCTTGGATTTATTGTTTTTACATGTAAGGTTTTATTGATGCTTGTTTGAAAAGTATTTCTTTGATGAGGCGTGTTTCCAAAAAGCGTGATAGAGGCTAAATTTTGGGCAAATGCTAGATGGCTGATGCCACTATCTGAGCCGATAATAAGATCAAATTCGTTTAGCTTTAAAGCCAAATCTTGCAAATTCATCTTTGGTAAAATTTGTGCCTTGCTATGACTTGCTATAAATGAAACCTCATTTTTTTCAAACTCATTTGAATAGCATAAAAAAATCTCAAATTCACTAAGCATATTTATAAGTTTTACATATAATTGTTTTGGATATATTTTACTTTTCCAGCTCGAACCAATGCAGATCAAAATCTTTTTAGGCTCATTTTTCACACTCGCTTTTTTGAGGTTTAAAAAACATGGTTTTTTTTGCAAAATTTCACTTTGCTCAAAGCAAAATCCTAAAGCTTTTGAGACAAGAGTTAGATTTCTAATGATAATATTTTCGCCATAATCAACAAAAAAAGTTTTCGCATAAAACCAACAGGCGATTTTTTCACGGATACTATTTGTATCAAAACCTACCAAATTTTTACAGAGAATTCGCCCAACTATAGCCGATTTTAACAGCCCTTGCAAATCGATAGCGATATCAAAATCATGAGTATTTTGTAAAATTTTTAAACTTTTTTTAAACTTTTTATTTTTCAGTGGTAGTTTAATTAATTCGTCAATATCTTCATGATTTATTAAAATTTCACTAAATTTTTCATCAACTACCCAAGATATATGAGAATGCTTGATATTTTTTTTGATAAATTGCAAAACTATGCTTGCGTGAACAATGTCGCCAAGAGCCGAAAGTTTAATAATCGCTATTTTCATTTTTTCTTTACATTTTTTTGCTATAATTATATCAAAATGAGATAAAAAGGCGTTTAATGATTTGCATATTTGATATTGAGAGTATTCCTGATGTGAAAACTTTACAAAGTGTATATGGTTATGAAGGCGACGAAAAAAGCATAAGCGAAACTGCATTAAAGGCCCAAGAACAAAAAACAGGAAGCTCATTTTTGCCTTTGCCATTTCATAAAATCGTTGCGATTTCGGCTGTCATTGCCGATGATTATGGAATGTTTAAAAAGGTAAATAGCCTAAATGGTAACGATGAAAAAGCTTTGATTGTGGATTTTTTAAAATTCATAAACTCACACCAGCCAAAACTAGTCAGTTTTAATGGCAGAAGTTTTGACATGCCACTGCTCATGATTAGGGCTTTAAGATATAATCTGTCTTGTGAGGCGTACTATGAAGTGGAAAATAGAGATCTAAATAAAAACAAATGGGAAAATTATCGCTCCCGCTATAGCGATAGATTTCATGTGGATTTGCTTGATCATATCGGAGAATTTGGAGCAGTTAGGGGACTAAAACTAGATCATCTTTGCACTATGGCTGGACTTCCTGGAAAATACGATGTAAGTGGCGATCAAGTTATGGAGCTTTTTTATAAAAATGAACTTGATAAAATTAAGCAGTACTGCGAAAGTGATGTGTTAAATACCTATTGGCTTTACCTAAAATACGAACTTTTAAAAGGAAATCTAACTGCAATAGATTACGCAAGATACATATCTATAATGGGCGAAAAAATGAAAGATGAAAAGTCTTATACGAAAGTTTTTAAAGATTTTATAAGCGAAGAGATTAAGAGGCTAGAAAATGAGATTTAGTTTTTTTCTTTTTTTTATGTTTTTTTCTTTTTTGCATGCAAAAAGTCCAGAATTATTACTACTTAAAACATATAAAAACCAAAATGTAAGCGGTATGCTCATGAGCGAAAAACTCGATGGCATAAGGGCATATTGGGACGGAAAAAACTTACTTAGTAGAAGTGGCAAAACAATCCACGCTCCAACATGGTTTATAAAAAATTTGCCACCCTTTGAAATAGACGGCGAGCTTTGGAGTAAGCGGGGAGAATATGAGTTTATTCAATCGATTGTGATGGATAAAACGCCAAGTAAAGAGTGGGATAAAATAACTTACAATATCTTTGAAGTCCCAAATCAAAAAGGAGCTTTACTAAAGCGTTTAGAGGTTTTGCAAAAATACCTAAACTCTCACAATCTTGCTCATGTAAAGATAATAAAGCAAATAAAATGCAAAGATAAAGCCCATCTACAAAAGTTTTTTAAAGAGGTAAAATCTAAAGGTGGCGAAGGAGTAGTCTTGCGAGACGCAAAAGCTCCATATATTGCTAAAAGAACAAATAAAGCTTTAAAGTATAAAGATTACGAAGATGACGAATGTGAAGTTGTAAGCTATCATAAAGGCAAAGGAAAATATGAAGGCTTACTAGGCTCATTTACATGTAGGCTTAAAAACGGAGTTGAATTTAAAGTAGGAACTGGTTTAATCGATAAGCAACGAAGAAATCCACCCGCAATTGGACAAATAATAACATTTAAACACCAAGGCTTAACCAAATATGGCAAACCAAGATTTCCGGTGTTTTTGCGTGTAAGAGAAATGAAATGACAAATCTAATTTTATGTGGAGGAAGCGGAGAGAGACTTTGGCCTATAAGTAGGACTTTGATGCCAAAGCAGTTTGTGAAGCTTTTTGATGATAAATCTTTATTTCAATTAACCGTTCAAAGAAATGCTGATATATGCGATAAACAATTTATCGTTTCAAATATGGAGCAGTATTTTTTAGCCCTAGATCAACTAGAGCAGCTAAATAAAACAAACAATAAATATCTTCTTGAGCCGATTGCAAAAAATACCGCTCCTGCCATCACTTTAGCGTGTTTGGGCTTGGATTGTGATGAGATGGTTTTGGTAACTCCATCGGATCATTTGATAAAAAATGAAAAAGAGTATAAAAAGGTTATAAAAAAAGCACAAGAGTTAGCGAGGCAAGATGATTTAGTAACATTTGGTATAAAGCCAACTTCTCCTCAAACTGGATATGGGTATATTCAAAGCATTGGTGAATTTGGCGTAAAAGCCTTTCATGAAAAGCCAGATTTTAAAAGGGCAAGTGAGTATTTAAAGCAAGGCAATTATTATTGGAATAGCGGAATGTTTTTATTTAAAGTGGGTGTTTTTTTAGATGAGATTAAAAAATACTCTCCAAAGATTTATGAAGCTTGTGAAATTGCTTATAAAAATGCTAAAAAACAAGAAGTAATACGCATTGCTCATGAGGATATGTTTAATATTCCTAGCGATAGCATTGATTATGCTGTTATGGAAAAATCAAGCAAAGTTAAGGTTATTCCTAGTGATATAAATTGGAGTGATGTGGGCAGTTTTGATGCTTTATATGAAGAGCTTGAAAAGGATGAAAACTTCAATACAAAAGATAAAAATCATATAAGTATAGATAGCAAAAATAACCTTATACATTCAACAAAAAGAAAAATAGCCACGGTAGATGTGGAAGATTTGCTTATTATAGATACCCATGATGCTTTACTGGTGTCGAAAAAAGGAAGTAGCCAAAAAGTCAAACAAGTGGTACAAAAACTAAAAGAAGAAAAATCAGATCTACATAATGTTCATGTAAAAGCCCATAGACCATGGGGAACTTATGAGGTTTTAGAAGATACAAATGGCTATAAGATAAAAAAGATAGTAGTAAAGCCAAATAAAAGACTAAGTTTGCAAAAACATTTTCACAGAAATGAGCATTGGATAGTGCTCTCAGGTTGTGCGACTGTAAGCATTGATGAGAAAAAATTTATACTAAATCCAAATGAAAGCACTTATATAAAAGCAGGGCAAATTCATAGGCTGGAAAATGAGGGAAAACTGCCTTTGGTTTTGATAGAAGCTCAAGTGGGTGAATATACAGGCGAAGATGATATAGTAAGATTACAAGATGATTTTAAAAGGGATTAGATGAGTAAAAAAAGAGCATTGATTACAGGAATAACAGGGCAAGACGGTTCATATTTGGCAGAATTTTTGCTAAAAAAAGGCTATGAAGTTCATGGTATAAAAAGGCGAACCTCACTTTTTAATACAGACAGAATAGATCATCTCTATCAAGACCCCCATGTGGAAAATAGAGATTTTGTACTTCATTTTGGAGATATGAGCGATAGTATGAATTTAACAAAAATCATAGGACAAGTAAGACCTGATGAGATATATAACCTTGCAGCTATGAGCCATGTGGCAGTTTCTTTTCAGATCCCTGAATATGTGGCAAATACAGATGGCACAGGAACTTTAAGGATACTTGAGGCAGTTAGGCTTTTGGGACTAGAGAAAAAGACAAAGATTTATCAAGCATCAACTAGTGAGCTTTATGGAAAAGTGCAACAAACCCCACAAAATGAAAATACACCATTTTACCCACGAAGTCCTTATGCGGTTGCTAAAATGTATGCGTATTGGATAACGGTAAATTACCGCGAAGCTTATGATATGTTTGCTTGCAATGGAATTTTATTTAATCATGAAAGCCCAGTTAGGGGTGAAACTTTTGTAACTAGAAAAATAACTCGTGCTGTTAGTAAAATCGCTTTAAACTTGCAAGATAAGTTGTATTTGGGAAATTTGGACGCAAAAAGAGATTGGGGTCATGCAAAAGATTATGTAAAAATGATGTGGCTAATACTTCAGTATGAAAAGCCAGAAGATTGGGTGATAGCCACTGGAAAAACAACTACGGTTAGAGATTTTGTAAGATTTGCGTTTTCTTATGTGGGAATTGAGCTTGAATTTAGCGGAGTCGGAGTAAAAGAAGTAGGTAAGATAAAAAGTATAGATGAGACTTTATCACAAAAGTTAAGCTTAGATTTATCTCATCTTAAGCTACAAGATGAAGTTGTTGGAGTAGATGAGAGATATTTTAGGCCAACAGAAGTTGATTTGCTTTTAGGCGACCCAAAAAAAGCAGAAGAAAAATTAGGCTGGAGCAGAGAGTATGATTTACAAGATTTAGTTCATGACATGATGGAGAGTGATTTGAAACTCATGAGAAAAGATGAATACCTTAAAAGTGGCGGGTATAGGATAAATAATTATTATGAATAAATTAAAGGGTTAAAATGAAAACGATAACATTAGCACAAGCAAATCAGGATTTATTAAAGCATATTAATTATTCTCTTAAAACTCATGATGAGGTAAATATAGCCTCTGAAAACGGCTCTATCGTCATGCTTCCTCAAGAAGATTATGAAGCCATCATGGAAACCATGCGATTATTAAGCGATAAAAAATCACTCAAAGCATTGTTAGATGCTCATATCAAAAGAGATCAAAAAGAGGAGATAGTCTCGTACAGAGTAGAGGAAGTTTTTAGTGATTTATAAGATTAATATATTGCAAAATGCAAATGAGGACTTAAATTATCTAAGAAGAAATGATAAAAGTTCGTATATAAAAATATTTGATTTTATAAGAGAAATGATGATAGACCCTAGAAACGGAACAGGCAAGCCAGAGAGATTGAAATATTTTGAAAAAGAAGTATATTCAAGAAGAGTAAATCACAAAGATAGACTTATCTACACGATTTATGAAGGCGATAAAATGATCGACATAACCTCAGCAAGAGGACATTATGAATAAAAGTGTAAAAAGTTTTGACAGGTGGAGTGAATGCAAAAGATATGCTCATGGGGTAAAAAATATAATAAAATTTCAGCAATTTCAAATTATTTTTATGAAAATTGGATTAAATATAGGATACGAACAAGATGGAAAGGGAGATGAATTTTTAAGACCAGTGTTGGTATATAAAAAGTTTAATAATAGAGTTTTTTTAGGCATTCCATTAACCTCAAAGACAAAAAATGACAAGTTTCATTTTGAATTTGAATACAAAAAAGGCAAAAAAAGTTTTGCAATTTTGAGCCAAATTAGACTATATGATATAAAAAGAGCAAAATATTGTGATGGCAAAATTTCTAAAAAACAATTTATAAATTTACAAGATAGATTATTAAATTTGATAGTTACCCCACTCCAAAAGGAGGGGGAGTGCACTAGGGCAATTTGTGAAAATATTCTAACACAAAAAAATGATGATGTCAAGATAAATAAAAATAGCAAGATTTATATAGCAGGACATCATGGGCTTGTAGGTAGTGCGATACTGAAAAATTTACAAAAAAATGGATATAAAAATCTTATATATAAAACTCATAATGAGCTTGATTTGACAAATCAAAAAGCAGTTGAGGATTTTTTTGCGTATTATAAGCCCGAATTTGTCATACTAGCAGCTGCAAAGGTTGGAGGAATACTTGCAAATAATACCTATAGGGCTGATTTTATATATGAAAATTTGGCTATTCAAAACAATGTCATACATCAAAGTTATGCTCACAAAGTTAAAAAATTGCTCTTTTTAGGCTCAACTTGCATCTATCCTAAAAATGCCCCTCAACCCATGAGAGAAGAAAGTTTGCTAACAGACGAGCTTGAGTACACAAACGAACCTTACGCCATAGCAAAAATAGCAGGTATTAAAATGTGCGAAAGTTACAATCTCCAATACGGCACAAATTTTATATCCGTTATGCCTACAAATCTATATGGGGAAAATGATAATTTTGACTTGCAAAATTCCCATGTACTGCCAGCACTTTTACGAAAAATGCATTTAGCAAAACTTTTAAGTGAAGATAGGTTTGATGAGGTATTGAAAAACTTGAAAATAAAAAATATCCAAGAAGCAAAGGAATATTTAGCAAAATTTGGCATAAGTAAAAACCAAGTACAAATTTGGGGAAGTGGAGAGCCAAGACGAGAGTTTTTACATGTGGACGATATGGCACAAGCTTGTGTGTTTGTGATGAAAAATATTGATTTTAAAGATGCTCATGATAAAGATGATAAACAGATAAAAAATACCCACATAAATATAGGCACGAGCGAGGATATTAGCATAAAAGAGTTGGCCTATATGATAAAAGATATAGTTGGTTTTAAAGGGGAGCTAATTTTTGATAAAACAAAACCAGACGGCACTATGCTTAAAAAAACAGATGTCTCAAAACTCAATGCTTTAGGCTGGAGACATAAGATAAAGCTTTTTGAGGGTATAAAAAAAGTTTATAAGTGGTATTTAAATCATGACAGATAAACCAAATGCAAAAAAAGCTTTTTATGATTGGATTGATACGCTAAAAAGTAAAATTCGCTCCGCACAAACTAAGATGGCTTTATCTCTTAATTCTCAACTAATTGAATTATATTGGGAGATAGGAAAAGATATTAGCACAAAGAAAGATCGTAGCGATTGGGGTAGCAAATTTATCGACCAAATCGCCATTGAATTAAAAGAAGAATTTCCTCACATAAAGGGTTTTTCAAGAAGAAATCTATATGCAATTTGTCAATGGTATAGGTTTTATTGTGTCAAATATGATTTTGTGCCACGCTTTGTGGCACAAATCCCATGGGGACACAATCGCTTAATCATTAGCAAAATAAAAGATATAAAACAAGCTAAATTTTATTGTCATGAGGTCATAAAAAATGCTTGGGATAGGGATACTTTAGAAATTCAAATAGAAAATAATTTATTTTTAAGCAAAGGTGGTGCAACGACAAATTTTACCCAAATTTTACCCGCACAACAATCAAACCTAGCAAATCAAGCCCTAAAAGACCCTTATAATTTTGATTTTTTAGGATTGGAAAATGACGCACTAGAAAGGGCTATAGAAGATGAATTGGTAAAAAATATTACAAAATTTTTACTAGAACTTGGCAAGGGTTTTGCCTTTGTTGGAAGGCAGTATAAAATAGAAATTAGTGATAATGATTATTTTATTGACTTATTATTTTATCATTTAGAGCTAAGAAGCTATATAGTCATTGAGCTAAAAGCGGGAAAATTTAAGCCAGAATATACAGGAAAGCTAAATTTTTATCTCTCGGCTGTGGATAGCCAGCTAAAAAAAGCACAAGACAATGCAACGATTGGTATTTTATTATGCAAAAAAAAGGATAAAATTGAAGCCGAATATGCACTAAGAGATTTAAATAAACCTATAGGCATTAGCGAATATAAGCTTACAAATTCGATCCCAGATACATTAAAAACAAAACTTCCTAGCATAGAAGATTTGGAAAGAAAATTAAAGCCTCATGATAAATAAACTAAAACAACTAAAAAATCATCAAGGCTTCATGAAATATTTAAAAAACACTTCATGGCTATTTTTTGAAAAAATCTTAAGAATGGCAGTGGGGCTTTTTGTGGGGGTTTGGGTGGCTAGATATTTGGGACCTGAAAGGTTTGGATTGTTTTCTTATGCACAAAGTTTTGTGGGGCTTTTTGTGGCTTTTAGCACTTTAGGGCTTGATGGACTCATAGTGCAAGAATTGGTAAAAAATAAACATCAAACAAATACCATTTTAGCTACCTCGTTTTGGCTCAAAGTTTTTGGTGGGCTTATTACGATTTTATTTTTAAGTATAGCCGTAAATTTCACAAATCATGACAATTACACAAATAAAATCATCTTCATTATAGCATCTTCAGTGATTTTTCAAAGTTTTAATGTGATTGATTTTTATTTTCAAAGCAAGGTTTTAAGTAAATATATCGTCTTTACAAATGCATTTTCGCTTCTTCTTAGTAGCCTTATAAAAGTTTTCTTGATACTAAACAATGCTCCACTCATCGCTTTTGTTTGGGTTGTTTTGTTTGACAATATCATTTTAGCCTTAGGATTTGTCTATTTTTATTTTAAAACAAACAAGACAAATTTAACCCTTAAATTTTCGTTTAACACCACTATCGCCTTATCGCTTTTAAAAAAATCTTGGCCTATTTTATTTAGTGCCATTTTGGTTGGTGCTTACATGAAAGTAGATCAAATCATGATAAAACATATGTTAAATAACGCCTCCATAGGTCAATACGCAGCCGCCGTTCGCTTAAGTGAAATATTTTATTTTATCCCTTTGTTAGTTAGCTCATCTTTATTTCCAGCCATCATAAATGCAAAAAAAATAAGCACAAAACTATACTTTCAAAGGTTACAAAATCTCTATACTTTGCTCATTTGGATCGCCATAGCCATAGCATTGCCGATATCATTTTTGAGTGATTTTATCATAAATTTATTTTACGGAGATACATTTTTACTCTCAAGCAAAGTTTTACTCATTCACATTTGGTCAGGAGTGCTAGTATTTTTCATCGTAGCAAGACACAAATGGATTTTGCTTGAAAATCTACAAAAATATGAACTTCTCATCAATTTCACTTGCATGAGTTTAAATATTTTATTTAACTATATACTTATACCAAAATTTGGCATTTATGGTGCTGCTTTAGCGACTTTGTTCGCATATTTTATAAGCTCCATCGTTATGTGCTTATTTATACAAAAACTTAAAATATCTTTGCTCATGTACGCAAAAGCATTTATATATCCGCTCTCATTAAAAAAGGGTTTTCATGAAGTGTAAAATTTGCTCACAAAAGATAAATATTTCCATATTTACAACAAAAATTTTAAATAAATATAGTGTACGATTTTACCACTGCTTAAATTGTGATTTTTTGCAATCCCAAGAGCCATATTGGTTAGACGAGGCATATTCACAAAGCATCAATACAAGCGACACAGGAATACTGCAAAGAAACATCGACTTTAGTAAATTTAGCACCACTTTGATATGCCTATTTTTCGACAAGCAAGGAAAATTTTTAGATTATGCTGGTGGCTATGGGATATTTACTCGTCTTTTGCGAGATATAGGGCTTGATTTTTATTGGAGCGATAAATTTAGCCAAAATTTAGTAGCTAGAGGTTTTGAAAAAAAAGAGCAAAAATTTGAACTACTAAGTGTTTTTGAAGCTTTTGAGCATTTTGAAAATCCATCACAAGAGATAGAAAATATGCTTAAATTGTCAAAAAATATTTTGTTTTCAACTCAGCTTTACCAAACAAAACCACCTAAACCCGAAAAGTGGTGGTATTATGGCTTCGAACATGGGCAACACATATCTTTTTATAGCATAAAAACCTTAAATTTTATAGCCAAAAAATATAATTTGCATCTAGCGTCTAACGGCTTACTTCATCTATTTAGCCAAAAAAAGATTTCTAATTTAATTTTTAAAAATATTCCAAGACTAAATAATTTAGGCTTATTTCATCTTTTTAAAAAAACACTTAAAAGCAAGACTCTATCAGATTATCAAACGCTAAAAGGCATATCATGAATGATAATATTAAGACAAATAACTATTTTGAATTTAGAAATATAACAAGCGATACATACTACGAACACTCACCTTTTTTGCCCTCTTGGATAGCACAAGAGATCTCAAAAGATGATGTGATTTTGGACTATGGCTGTGGATTTGGACAAATGTTATATGCTCTTAGCAAAAATGGATATAAGCATATTTTTGGCGTCGATATCGAAAAAAATGCCATAAAAAGCTGTTGTGAGAAAAATTTGCAAGTAAAAGCACTTGATTTGAATGATTTAAAAAATCCTTTCAACTTCAAATTTGACATCATCATTTTAAGTCATGTCATCGAACATATAAACAAAAATCAAATCATAGCAACTTTAAGCTTCATCAAAGAACATTTTTTAAAACACAATGGTAAACTTTTAGTAGCAGTACCAAATGCCCAATCAAATACAGACTGCTATTGGGCTTATGAAGACTGGACTCATAGCACACTTTTTACATCTGGTTCGCTATATTTTGTACTAAAATCTGCTGGATTTAACAGCGTCGAATTTTTAGACATAGATGGCACACTTGACATGAAATGCAAGATAAAGATATTCATCAAAAAAGCACTTTTAAAACTCTACATAGCAAATAAAAATTTTTGGAACCTAATCACTTCTAGCTCATACCATAAACCATCACAACAAATTTTTTCATACGAAATAAAATGTAAGGCGTATTAGCTCATGAAGTTAAAAATAAAATTATTTATCTTAAAAATTATCTATTCTTTAATAGATTTTTTTATAAAAAATCCAAAAAAAATCCAAAAAAATTCGCTTTTACTCATTCGTTTAGATGCCATAGGGGATTATATTTTATTTAGAAATTTTATTGAAATTTTAAAACAAAACGAAAAATATGCAAAATTTGACATATATTTTCTTACAAATATTGCAAACAAAAACTTAGCTTACGAATTAGACAAAAAATATATCAAACATTTCATCTATCTTAACAGAGATAAATTTGCAAAGAATTTTTTATATCGTTATAAAAAACTAAACCAAATCAACAATATCGGCTACGAAATCGTTTTAAGCCCGATTTATACACGAGAATTTTTAGCAGAAGATAATATCATAAAACTCACAAAAGCTCATGAAAAGATAGGAAGCAAGGGTGATTTGTCAAATAAAGTCTTAAAAGGAGATTTATGCTATACTAGACTAATCGACGCAAAAAATGAGATTTTATTTGAATTTTATCGCAACAAAGAGTTTTTTGAAAATTTACTAAACACAAAAATACCACTACAAAAACCAAATATCACTTTAAGCGAACAAGCTCCAAAATCCAAACTCAAAACGCCCTATGCCATACTTTTCATAGGTGCTAGCAAAAGTTATAGAAAATGGGGTATTGAAAATTTCATACAAACGGCAAATTATTTAGCAAAACATTATCATATCGTGCTTTGTGGAGGAGTTCATGAAAGACAAGATGCTATAATATTTAATCGATTTTTCAAAAAAAATTACACAAATTTAGTAGGAAAAACTACTTTAAACGATTTGCTTTATATCATTTTAAAAGCCGATTTAATGGTCTCAAACGAGACTTTAGCTCCTCACATCGGCGTCGCTTTAGGAGTAGATAATGTATTTGTCATCTCAAATGGCAACCACTATGGTCGCTTTACACCATATCCAAAACAAGCAAATGCATCTTATCACGCCATCTACCCACCTAGTTTTGCAAATATACCTCATGAAGAGTTGGTCAAACTTTACGGATTTGGTAGTAATTTAGACATAAATGAGATAAAATTTGATGCATTAAAAAAGAGATTAGATGAAGTTATAAAGGTAGCAAAATGAAAAATGAAAAAATACACGGCGGACTTCGCACAAAAAAAATCTTTAAAAAATCCACTCCAAATCTTCCTTTAATTAGCGTCATTACTGCTGTTTATAATGGTGAGAAATTTTTAGAAAAAAGCATAAAAAGCGTTTTGTCTCAATATTACGGCAATATCGAATACATCATCATTGACGGCAACTCAAGTGATAAAACACTAGAGATTATAAAAACATATGAAAACAAGATTGACTATTTTTTAAGTGAAGAAGATAATGGTATTTATGAAGCCTTAAATAAGGGGCTAAAACTATGCAAAGGGGAGTATATTTGCATCTTAAATGGCGATGATTATCTTAAAAAATACGCCTTGCAAAAAAGTTTAGAATATTTGCTTAAAAATGAGTGCGATTATTTGGTGGCAAATGTGAAATTTATCAACAAAACAGCCCTCATACGCCCTATTTTTCCACTTAGAAAAGATATCATCTATCAGCAAATGCCCTACCCTCATGTAAGCTTATTGGCACACAAAAACATCTACAAGCAAGTCGGTTTTTTTGATACCAATCTCAAAATAGCAAGCGATCATGACATGGCTTTACGCATCATAAAAGCAGGTTTTAAGGCTTGTTATCTAAACGAAATCATAGCCGAACTTGAACCAAATGGTATCAGTAGCGATACGACAAGCATATTTGAGTCAAGAAAAGTTGCTATTAAAAATGGAAGATTTTTTGTGTTTGCATATGCGGTTTATTTTGTGCAAATTTTCAAATTTTACTTAGTAAAAATTTTACCCCTCAAAGCGGTCAAACAGATACAAAAGATGAAAAAAAGCAGGTTTTCTTAATGCTTAGCATCGTCATAATAGGCAAAAATGAAGCCAAAAATTTACCAAATTTATATGCATCTTTAAAGGGCATAAATATCGCTCATGAAATACTTTACATCGATAGTGCCTCAAGTGATGAGAGCGTTATGGTCTCGAAGCAGTATTACGCAAATGTAATCGAACTTGAAAATTCAACATATTTATGTGCAAGTGCTGGTCGATTTATAGGCACGCAAAAAGCAAAATATGAATGGATTTTATACCTCGATGGAGATATGGAACTTGAAGGCGAATTTATAGAGTTTTTAAACCAAAAAAAGTTTTTAAATTTTACTAACACAGCTGGCTTTGTGGGCTATTATGAGTATATCTATCATGACAACACATCTAAGCAAAATAGACTTTTACAGCCAAAAAATGAGATCGTCAAACATTTTGGTGGCGGGGTTTTGCTTAAAAAACAAGCGGTTTTAAAGGCGGGAAATTGGAATAGTAGCGTAGTGGCAAACGAAGAGATAGACCTTTATGCAAGAATGCAAAAAAACGGCTTTTTTGTCTATGGGCTTGATATAAAAATGCTAAAACACAAGGCTAAAAAAATCTCAAATATCCACACTTTAATATCACTTTTTTATCCTTTAAATAGATATTTTTACGGCTTTGGACAAGTTTTGGTATCGCAATACAAACATAAAAATTTATTATATTTTTTAAAACTAAAAAGATATACTTTTGCATATTTACTCGTATTAATACTAAGCTGCTTAAACGCATGTTTTTTGGCCTTTTTACCTCTGCTTTTTTTGATTGTGAGCGTAAAAAAAAGATGGCATTACAACATATTATACTTAAGCGAACTTGTAAAATTACCCTTTGGCATCTTTTCGTATCCAAATTTTACACCAAAAATCAAGCAAAAAAGAAAAAAATTTGGCTTTTTATCTCATCAAGACATGAACTTATATCTTTTTAGGCTTCCCGTTATGAAAGCACTTTTAAAATGCGGCCATGAAGTCTATGCGATATATCCAAAAAGCGAAATAAACGAAAAATTTGAACAACACGGCATAAAGGTTGTAAATTATGACATCATAAGAGAGAGTTTAAATCCACTAAAAGAGCTTCAAGCCATAAAAAATATTTATAATTGTATCAAAAATCTAAACCTCGATGTGCTTCATACATTCACAGCAAAACCAAATATTTACGGCACAATAGCAGGAAAAAAAGCACAAATACCTTATATTTTCAATCTAGTTGAGGGTTTAGGTTCGTTTTATCTTGAAGACAATCCTAAAAGCACACTCGTTAGGTTTGTCATGGAAAAACTTTACAAAAATACCTTTAAGCATTGTGATGGCGCTATCTTTGTAAATAGCGATGACCCTAAATATATGTTAAAACAAGGTTTGATTTGCCAAGAAAAAATCACTATCATAAAAAGCGTAGGCATTGATACAGAAGAATTTGACATAAAAAAAACAAAACCAAAAGATTTAATATTGCTAAGACAAGAACTCAATATTCAAAACAAACAAGTAGTCTTGATGGTAGCAAGGGCTATTTTTCATAAAGGAGTAAGAGAGTTTTGCCAAGCTTGTGAAATCGTCAAAAAAAGCTATGAAAATGTAGAATTTTTACTCGTGGGAGGATTGGACAAAGGAAATGTCAGCTGCGTTAGCGAGGAGTTTTTAGAAAATAGCCAAATAAAATGGCTAAACCACAGAAATGACATTTTTAACCTAGTAGCTCTAAGCGATATTTTCGTACTTCCAAGCTATAAAGAAGGAGTTCCTCGAACTTTACTAGAAGCAGCTTCTATGTCAAAACCCATAGTTACAACCGATACAACAGGTTGCAAAGAGGTGGTCGAAAATGAGCAAAATGGCTTTTTAGTGCCTGTTAGAAATAGCGAAATATTAGCCCAAAAAATATTGGTTTTATTGCAAAATAAAAATTTAAGAGATCAAATGGGAGAAAATGGGAGAAAAAAGGCAATTGATGAATTTGATATCAAAAACATCATCAAGCAGTATTTAGATTTTTATCAAAACAAAACACCATTTTTGACATAATATATACCCACAAATGAAAGAAGTATCATCAAAACTATGAAATTTAAAATCAAAACAAGATTGAAAAGTTTTATGTTTTTGCTTTGAGCTAACAATTTTAATTGCAACACAAATACGCTAGAGACAATTGAAATAAAAGCTAAAATATAAATCAAATATCCTATAAAATTATATTCACTTCCAAGCATACAAAATGGACACATATGCGTAGGTAATTCATAAATATAAGGGCTAAAAACCCGTATCAAAGCATAAATTAAACTTATCATAAAAACTAGATTGCAAAGGGTAAAAAATAGCTCTTTTTTAAGCACCCTCGCAAGGCAAAGCAAGGCAAAACTACAAAATAAAAATGACAAAATATAGCCATTTTGCTGATAAAAAGCCAAAGCATCGCTTTGATTGAACAGCGTTGAACAACAACTAAGCAGAGTTTTTGAAAAAATTATCTTAAAATGAGAAACTTGCAAGATAAACTCTAAACATAAAGAAAAATATATGACTTGAAAAAAGTAAAATTTTGGCTTCATGAATGCAGAAGTTATGCTTTTGTTGTCATGATGATTTAAAAATAGCCAAGCACAAAGCAAAACTAGATTGATAAGTTTTAAAAAAAGCATATTTACGCCAAATTTTGAGCCACTAATGATGCCAACAGCACACATAGCACCTTTAATGAAATTTGATAAATAATCCATACTCCAGATAAAATACATAAATAAAGGCAATTTTAAAACAAGTATAAAACTGATGATAACTGCAACCAAATATGACTTTGTAGCCAAAGAGTATTGATAATTTGAAGTTATATTTATATCAAAATCCAAACCAATCTTAACCGCCCAAAAAAGTGCCAAAAAGCCAAAAAATAAAATGATAGCTTCAAGCAAAAAAATAACGATGATATGATTTGATAAAAGCGTCATGGCTATTTTTTCAACTCATAAAAGCCATCAATTTCATTCCAATCACAAAGCAAACTATCATGACTTGAAATGAGCAAAGTGTGACCTAGTGATTTTAAATCTTTTAAATGCTCAAGCAATTTTAAACTTAATTTTGTGTCCAAATTAGCAGTCGGTTCGTCAAATAAAATCACCTTAGCAGAGTTAATCAAAGCTCTCATGATAGCCACTCTTTGTGCCTCTCCACCTGAAATATTTTTAACGATTTCATCTTTTTTATCTTGCATATCAAATTTTTCAAGCAGCTCTCGTGCTTTTTTTCGTAAATCTTTCTTATTGACCAAAGTAGGAAGTAAAATATTATCAATCACACTCAATCTTGAAATAAGCTGATAGTCTTGAAAAACAAGCCCTATATGTTGTCTGCGAAATGTAGAAGTAAAATGTTCAGGTAATTTATTTATACTAGTATTATCGATCACAACCTCACCAGAATCTGGCTTATAAATGCCACAAATGATACCTAAAAGCGTACTTTTTCCACTACCACTTTGACCTTTTAAAAGAAAAATTTCACCCCTTTTTACATGAAAGCTGACATCGTTTAGCACATCATTTTCAAGATTAAATTTTTTTGATATATTATTTACTTTTATCATTTTAAAATTTTTCCCAAATCCCCTACTCCAGCCTTCCATGAAGGAATGATAGATGTAGCTACAAAAAGTGAAATCGTACTAAAAAATAGCACAAAAAAATCTTTAAATTCAAATACAAAATCAAGCTTAAAATCACTTTTCAAACTTACATAACCACTAAAAAGCTCTCTTAATATTGGTGCTTGCAGATAAAAAACATAAAATATTGCTAAAGCTAAACCTAAAATAAAAGCAAATATTGAAACAATTAAACTTTGAAGCAATTTTACTAATATGACATGATTTATATCCCAACCAATAGCCCTTAAAATACCTAACTCTTTTTTCTCAATACTACTCATGCCTACTAAATTATCATATAAAATAATACCAAAAGCAAAAAAACATATCAAATATAAAAGCATAAACCAAGCATTTTTATACTGATATAAAAGCTCATAATCTTTTTTAACTTCATCTTTTGTAGTGGTCTTAAAATAAGGATATTGTTGTGAAATTTTATAAACTATCAATCCTAACTCTTCTTCGTTTTCTACTTTTAATACAACATCACTAAAAAAATCCTGTTTTATACCCAATATTTCTCTCGCAATTTCATCTGAAACCATCAATACATCATTGCTAAAAAGCTCACTATCATTTTTATAAATTCCTGCAATTTTGAGCTTTTTATCTTTTAGAGTGATCATTTCATTTGCGGGATTTAATAATTTCTTCATATTTTTTGACAAATATACAAAATTATTTTCATCAAAATTAGTAGCGATATCACTTATAAATTTATGATAACTCTGTTCATAAGGCTCAACTCCTAACAAAGTAAGATAAATATCTTGATATTTGATTTGCCCCCAAACTCGCCCTTTTACAAAACTCACGCCTTTTATCTGCCAAAGCTCATCAATCTCGTCACTATCTACAAAAACATATCGCCCTGCAATTTGTTTATTTAAAACTATTTGAGGTGCATAATTTGAAGCGATTTGGAGCTGATTTTTAAGAGAAGTAGATATCAAAGTAGCTGAAGATAAAAGCCAAACTAACACGCAAAATATACCGCCAATAGCCAAATTTTTCGAGCTAATGGATTTTAGAGCATAATCAAAAAGGCTATTCATTTCAAGGGTGCTTTAAGCAAAAAAGTGGCGATATCTCTCTCTTTAAGACCAGCAGAAAAATCAAACAAAATATCGACATTATTTAAATCCCTATGTCTTAAATATAAAGAGTTTACATGAAAACTAAAACCCGTCAAAGTGCTAGTTTGCAAAAAATTTGCTATCACTTTTTGATCAATTTTTTCTATAAAAACAATCTCTAAAGTGATAGCAAAAACTAAACTAAATGATAAGATAAAAAAACTTTTTTTACTTATGTCCATCTAATGTTGCAAGTATCTGTTTTGTGACTTGTTTTAGAGTTAAAATCTCTTTGCCCTTATGCTCTTTTAAAAAAGTTTTTGCATCACTTTTGCTTTTAAAAGGAACCAATTCATGACCCATAGGACCAAAAACATCACTTCCTATGACAAAAAAAGCATTTAAAGCATCGATTGCTTGCAATGAATAATAATCACTAACCAAAGCTTTTTTAAAATTTTTATGCTCTAAAATATATTTAGCCATGTCTTTTGCACCATCAAATCTTTTATCATCAACACTAGCCACCCATTTAGGATATTTACTTACAAACATACCACAAACTGGACATTTATCATCTTTTTTGATAGTAATTTTTTGTACATCTTGCTTATTTATAACCTTATCCCAAAGATATTTACTAACTGCATGAACTCGCTTATTTATACCACACTTACAACCCTTCATCTCACTATTTCGAACACAATATTTTAAAACATCAGGTTTTAGCTCATGCATACTTTTGTATTTTTTTAAATCAAATTTATCTTTTTGACATTTTTCATTATAGAGTTTTTTACCCATAGGATACAACATAGCAGCATTTTTTTTCTTCATAGCCTCAAAATCGGCTCGAGCCTGTTTAAAAGCTTGATCAAATGTCTTTAACTCTCCGCCCATATTTTTGATAAACTCTTGTGCATCTTTTTTGTGCTCAAAAGCTAATTTGCTCACTTTACTCATGGTTCCAGCAACCTTACTTCCAACAACAAAATATGCCTTGTTAGCCAAGATGTATTTTTGAGTTTTTACATCGACAACTTGAGTCATTTTGACATCGATATTATTTTGATTTGCACTCAAACATCGTATAGAACAATATTGAGTATTTTTCCTATCTTTACTTACAGCGATATAAGAGGTTTTATAATAATCAATCAAATTCATTCCACATATCTTGCACGATGTTTTATCTTTTCCACTCTGCACAAGTTGTGGCTTGATAGTAGCCTGTTTATCAAACTCACTTGCATTTAAAACAAGCAATATAGTAAAAACAGCAAAGACTTTTTTCATGATAGCTCCTTGAATATAAAATAAAAAAAAGTATATCTAAAATATCTAAACAATAAACTTAATTTTACTAAATTTTTGTCGATATAAAACCATAGAGGTAACACATGCAAATATCGGCACAAAATCTTTTTAATCTTATCAAACAAAATCCAAAACAAGCTCAAGAAATCATAAAAAACACTCTTGAGTTAGTAGAATCTAGCACGGACGATATTACCAAGACAAAAGCACCAAATAAAGAGCAAAATTTAAATGAATTAATGGCTAAATTATCAAAAGGTGAGATCACAAAAACGCAAATTTTGAAAATCATAAAAAACAATCCTCTTTTTAAATCTCAAACCCAACCCATAAAAGAGCTAGAACAATTAGTAACTTTAGCCAAAAAAGAGCCCAAACTTAGCAAATTTTTACCACCTTTAAAAGAGTTTTTAAAACACATCAGCACCACAAATGCTAACAATCTAAAATCTCAAGTGCAAAATTCGGGCATAGGTTTTGAAAACAAAATCAAACTCCAAAGTCTTGAACCAAAACTACCAAAAGACATCAAAACCGCCATAAAAGAGTTCATCGCTTCAAACAATATAAAAGATGAAACCATACTTAAAATAGCAAAAAATATACTCACTAAAAAAGAGGTTTTCTCTCCCGATATAAAAGAGCTAAAAACAGCTTTAAAACATACCGAACCTACATCGTTGCCACCCAAATTACAAAAAGTATTTAAAAGCTTAGAAAATTTGCAAAAACTTACACAAAACGAAACATTTTCTAATAATTCTCTTGAGGTAAAACATCACATAAAAGAACTCAAAAGTGTTTTAAAATTTTTACAAAATAACATAAAAATCGATAAAAAACCGACACCTCAAGACTCACATAAACTGCCAAATGAAAACAAAATTATGCACAAAAATCAAACCAATACGACAAACAAAGCTTCAGCTTCTGTGCAAAATATTAATGTAAAAACCCAAACAAAACAGATCATCAAGCAAATGCAAGATGTCATCAAATCTTTAGAGCCACAACCCCAAATGCAAAATAACATAAAGCCATCAAACCCCCAAACCACAGACATAAAAACGACAAATCTACCTTTGCAAGATAAGATAAAAATTTTAGTAAATAAACTCGAACAAAGTGTGAAGTTAAATTTTCCAACTCATCATGAAGACTTTAGCAAACACAAAAGCACAAAAAAACTCTTGCATGAACTAAACAAACTCGAACTTCCAAATCCAAAAGAGCATAGCATCGACAAAGATATCAAAAAATCTCTCCTGCAAATCAAAGAAAAAACCTCCTCTCATGAGAGTAAAAATTTTGAACAAATCAACAAACTTAGCACAAAAACTCTAAGCAATATCGAAACAAACCAACTCATCTCATACGCAAACAACTCCATAAATACGAATATTCCTTACATTTGGGAAGGCTTAAGAGAGGGAAAATTGGCTTTTAAACAAGGAAAAGATGATAGTTTTTATTGCCAAATCGATTTAGAATTTAAAGAGTACGGAAAATTAAACATGATGTTGATGCTAAGTTTTAACAAATACATAAACATGAGCATAAGTACCGAAAAAGAGGAGTTTAAAGATAGGATTATGCAAAACTTAGCCCAACTCAAACAAGCATTAAATAAGCAAAATTTAAGCTTGCAAGTCAGCGTAAAGCCATTTAGTGTGGCATCAAAATATGACGATGATTTTACACAATTTAGCATGGACATAAAAGCTTGAAAAATAACAACAAAGCAGTAGCCCTAAAATACGACAAAAGCAAAGACAATGCCCCAAAAGTCACAGCCAAAGGTCAAGGCGAAATAGCAAAAAACATTATAAAATTAGCCAAAGAAAATGAAATACCCATCAAAAAAGATGAAGATTTAGTCGAGCTTCTTTCCAAAGTCGAGATCGACAAACAAATCCCACCAAACCTTTACAAAGCAGTAGCCGAAGTATTTTCATTTTTGTACCAAATCACAAACGACAAAAGAAAATAATGCTCACCCCCTTGACAACCCTCACTTTAAACGATACAATGAAATAAAAAGGCTTTTTTTGAAATCTCTTATCATCTTCTTGCTCCTGTCTTCGCAACTTTTTGCTCTTTTAAAATTAAATGATGTTCCCACTTATAAAAACTTTAATGGCAAGGTTTGGAGTGATAAGTCTATCAAATATTTAAAAGACCCGAACATACGCTACGAACTTCCAACATTTTTATACAATTTAGCCCTAAAAGAGGGTAAGACTATGGTCTGGAAAGATAAGCTATACATAGGCACGGGTTATTATAATTTAGACAATTCAAACACCTTGCACGCACTTTTATCATACAAAAGAGCTTTGATAGTCTATAGCAAAAGTCAAAACATAAATTGTCTAAATGATGAAAATATCATATGGAACAATAAAACCAATTTACCAACTTGCAAATGCCCTGTTAAAAAGATACAAAGTGTAAGTGCAACTTGTTTAAGTTATGATTATAACTCGTGTTCGTGTTCATGTGAAGCTACAGGTCATGACTTCGTAAATATCAACGGCACATCTAAATGCTTGAAAAAATGTCAAAACGATGAGCTAAGAGATACAAACGGAATATGCGTTAAAAAAAGTGTGAGTGATTTTTTAAAGCCACCTGATTATTGTAAAAGCTATACAGGCTCATATGTCATACCTTACACTCACTCTTTTCATGACGATAAAGCTATCACGGGTAGTGATTTGACGCTTCATTATACAAACATATACACAAAAGGTTTTAATAACGCAGAAGAAAATATCACTTCTAAAAACCCTCACAAAAACTTACTTGCATCAGGCTGGAACATAAATGTACATCATCACCTGCAAAATAACATCTTATTTAAAGGAGATGGAGAGTATATTAAAGATGTAAATACTACTTTAGTAGATGGGCTTATAAAAATAAAAGATAATGATTTGCTCTATATTTTTAACTCAAATCAAAAACACATCAAAACAAAACATATCTTATCAAACATAACTTTATATGAGTTTTTTTATGACAATGACAAACTCACTTCCATTAAAGATGCAGACTCTAAAACGATATTTATACATTATAAAAATGGCAAACTAGCCTCCATACAAACAAACTCGGGACAAAGCACCATCATAAAAACAAATCATGACAATACCATATCTTCCATAACATACCCAAACGATCAAACTTACAAATTTATCTACGACAAAAATGCTCTCATGATAAAAAAATATGACCCAAAAGGCAATATGTACAAATATAGATATCGCTCAAACACAGGCTATATAAGAAGTGCGATAAAACCGCAAAAAGATCTTTTAGTATATTCTTATACAAGTTTTAACGATATTCAAAAAAATATCTTAGCTACCTTTGAAAATGGTAAAATCCTCAAAACCCACTACATAAACCATAAAGCAAAAAATGGCATCAAACACTCATCTGTAAAATATCCAAATGATACTTTAAAAAATATATACACAAATGTCAATGGAAAAGAGAGGCAAAGCGATTTTTGCGGCATTAAAACCACGCAAAAACACGAACTCATTCACCCAAAAACTCTAAAACCACTTCTAACTTATCTTTCATACAAGATGCCAAGTGGATTGGAGTATAAAGAGTTTTTGCATACTTCTTTTTTAAACAATGTCCAAACTCAAAAAAAGCTCATCAAAAACTCCATAAGTAAAACAATAACAGATTTTACAAATCATGAAGTAACTCATATATCGCCTTTAGGATATAAAAGCAAATATACTTATGATGATAAAATGCTAAATATCACAAAGATAAAGCCACCTTTTTCTTTGCCAATTTTTTACAAATACGACCAAAGAGGAAATCTCATATCAAAAACAAGAGGCAAAAGGGTTAAGTATTTTAACTATGATATTTATGATAATTTAATATCCACAAAAACAGACGATAACGACGCCATAACTTACCAATATGATAACTCAAACAGACTAATTAACATTACTTATCCAGATAATTCAAGAATAGATTATGAATATGACCTAAACGGAAATATCATCAAACTTTTCACTCCTTCCTTGTCGCCAAACATCTACACCCACAATAGCATAAACCAAAAAACAAGTCATGAGAGCCCAACAGGATATAAAACCAAATATACTTACGATAGATCAACGCATCTTACAAGCATAACAAAGCCATCTTTAAAATCCATAAAATACCAATACAAATATAAAAATCTTGTAAGCATTGATGATGGAGAGTATAATACAACCATAAGTTATACTTGCAATCAAAACCCCAAAAAGATAAGTTCAACTTCAGGCGAAGAGCTAAGTTTTGGTTATGACGGAGATTTGTTGCTTTCGCAAAACTATAAAGGCATTTTAAATAAAAGCATTTTATATACTTACAATGATAAGTTTCTCCCAATCTCCATAAAATATGCAGGTTTAAAAGAAAATATCATTTACGATAAAGACGATAAAATTATCGCTATAAACAGTGTCAACATTAGCTACCATGAGCAAAACCAAACACTTCAAGACGGCAACTTTAACTCTCAAATCGCCCTATCAAAATATGACGAGCTAAAAAGCATAAATAATACCTACTCAAACAATAAAATATACTCTTATGTCGTAAATAAAAGAGACAATAAAGGCAAAATCTTAAATGCTCATGAGTATATAAATGATGAAAAGATAGAATATGCATATACATACAACAATAAATCCCAACTCACAAAAGCTATCATGAGCATAAATAATCTACCTGCTCATGAAGAAAACTACTCCTACGATGAAGCAGGCAACAAAATATCAACTACCATAAAAAATAACCAAGGCACAAAGACCATAAACTCAAGCTTTTTAAACAATTCCATACAAACCCACGGAGACATAAGCTATATCTACGATGAAGACGGATATCTAAAAACTAAAATAACTTCAGATGATAGGTTAGATTATACCTATGGCATTTATGGAGAGCTTAAAAAAGTAACATCAAAAGATAAAACCATAGAGTATCTTCATAATGCAAATCATCAAAGAGTAGCTAAGAAAGTAAATGGAGTAATAACTCAAAAATACCTATGGAAAGATTTAACAACTTTGTTAGCAATCTATGACAAAGATGATAAGCTCATAACAAGATATTTTTATGCAAATGCAAAAACACCATATAAAATAATCCATCACGGCATAACTTACTATCCAAACTATAATCATCAAGGAAGTCTAATATCTTTAATAGACAAAAACAACAACATAGTAAAAAAACTAAGATATAGTCCCTACGGCAAAATACTTTACGACTCAAACTCATCGCTAAATATCCACAAAACCTTTGCCAATGGCTTATATGATGAAGACACTAAGCTAATCAGATTTGGCAAAAGAGACTATGACTCCCAAACAGGAACATGGACAGCACTAGACCCTATAGAGTTTAAAGGCGGAGATAGTAACCTTTATAGGTATGTTTTTAATGATCCGGTAAATTTTATAGACCCAAGAGGGGAGTTTTGGCAAGTAGTAGTAATTGGTGCTGTAAGCATTTCAGCTTATTTGCTTATCAAGCAAGTTATTAAGGCAAAGAAAGCAACGCAAAAAAGTAAAAATGATAGCACAAATTTAAGTAACTCTATTAGAAATCCAAATAAATTTTCTGAAAACTATTCAAAATGGAGCAAATCTTATGTGAATGCGGCTAAGCAATGCGCTAAAATAGCACAACATGTTCCTAATACAACTGCGACTGGTTTGCTTCCAATGAACTCAAAAGATTTAGTTATAAATGCTACTATTGGAGTCGCAACAAATGAAGACTAAGAAAAAAATATTTTCAATAATTTTTTATACCATAGCCGCTTTTATAATACCACTGCCAATCGTTGGATATTTTTATCCGCAAATATATTATCCTATTGCTGGCTGGGCACTATCTTTAGATAAAAATACCTCTATAGAGTTTAAAGGCTACAAAATTACATTATTAAAAGGTTGGTATTTTGATGATGGCGTAAATGATAAAAGTATCCCTATTTTCAAAATTCCTAGTTCTCTTTTTGATTATAAATTCGGAGATTTTGCTGTAAACTTTAATTCTAATACAAGAACAATATATGCCAAAAAAGAGATTCAAGTTAAGCTAAAAAATGCAAAATTAAATGAGTACAATTTTAAATGTATTAAGACTTATGCTCCAAATAAAATTCCTATGTATTTTTGCAAGCCCATAAATAAGCCTTTTATTATACTTTTTTTAAATCTTTTAAATAAATATGACATAAGTGAAGTCATGAATGATTTAATGAAAAATATCAAAATTGAGAAAGTGAAATGATGAAAAAAATATTAGAAATTTTACTTGCTATATTTGGCATTGTTGTTCTTATTTTTTTTATTATGATAGGCATTAATTCAACAAAAAAACCATTTGAATTAAACAAACATGAGTTAAAAAAGTATTTAGAATTAGCAGACAAAAATGATACGAAAGCTATCGTAAAAATAATACTTTATTATGATTTTTATATTAAAGACCACAATAAATCTTTTGAATTTTCATCAAAATTTGCCAACTTAAAAAATGAGCAAATTCAGTATGAGATTTTATTAAGAATAACAATAAGCGAGGGAGACAAAATATACATGCAAAAACGCATGATAGCATTAAAACAATTAGTAAATAATAAATATCCAGATGCCATTCGCTCTTATAAATATCTACTCAAACATAAAATAATAGATGAAAATTATAATATTTTAGATTTGGATAAATTAAATAAAACATTACGCAATTCGCCATATGGAGATAAAAAATGATAATCCATCACGGTACAACTTACTATCCAAACTACAACCACCAAGGAAGCCTAATATCTTTAATAGACGAAAACAATAACATAGTAAAAAAACTAAGATATAGCCCCTATGGCAACATACTTTACGACTCAAACTCATCGCTAAATATCCATAAAACCTTTGCCAATGGCTTATATGATGAAGATACAAAACTAATCAGATTTGGCAAAAGAGACTACGACCCACAAACAGGAACATGGACAGCACTAGACCCTATAGAGTTTAAAGGCGGAGATAGTAACCTTTATAGGTATGTTTTTAATGATCCAGTAAATTTTATAGACCCAAGAGGGGAGTTTTGGTGGTTTGCTATTGCTGGACTATTAGGTGGCTCAGTAAGCTATCTTAATGCACCAGATGTTGGTGAGGAAGCTAAAAGTGGAATGCCTCCTTTAGCTGAAGCCACTTTAACTTGTACTCCTATTGGTAGTATCTCCAAAAATTTAACTATTTATGGAAAAGCCAAAAGAGGAGGACGGATTTTACAATTAAGTTGGGACAATAAACCATTTTTTAGAATTGATAAGCATAATTTAAATAATTCTATAACAAAAAAAGGAGTCAGTAAACCTACTCTTCATTACCATAGAGGCTTTAAAAAAGAAAACATGAAAAAACATAGACCATATCAAGGTGGATGGTAACAAAATGACATTAAAAGAAGTTTTAATAAAAATCAAACAAATATTTTTTAAAAAAACAACAAAATATCGTATAACCGAAGTTGTCCAAATATTTGTAGAGTATGATAATTTTTTAGATATGGAGCATACTAATAAGGATAATATGATTAATGAATTTAAAAATAAATTGCAAAATATTTTACATGAGCTAACAAAAGAGTTTAATATCTTTAATATAAAAAACAAATCAAAAGTAAATGTTGATTTGATTGTTGATGATAATTTTTTATTTTACAACAACGAATTGGCAATGGATTATCAAGAGTTTATAATAACAAAAGATGAAAAAATAGAGTATTTAGATTTTGACAAGTGGCTAAAAGAGGTTTGCGAAAACAAAAAAGATGATATAATGTTTTGCAACGATCATGACGGACAAGGAATTTCATTTTATATAAATAAAAATACACCAAGATATGAGTTTTTAGTAAAAATTCTTTTTGATAACTTCTTTAAAAATAAAATATATTATAATGAATACCATGTGTTTAGAAAAATTAAAAATTAAAGAACCCATATATATTTTTGAAGATATGCTAGTGCATAAGTTTGAGTCCGAAAAATATTTATCCGACTGCCTAGAAGCATATGATATAGATAATTATGAAGCTTATGATTCAAATTTTTGCAAATTAATTTTATTTAAAAAAGATAAGTACAATAGAGTCGGTGTAAAAATTGAGAACAATAAACCAAACAAAAAAGAATTTGAGCATAAAATTAGAAACTATTTTTTATATTATAACATCAAGCAAGATACAGATAAAATGAATTTACAAGATTTGCTTCTTTACATAAATAGTGAAGAAAAAGAAGATGAAAACACCATAGGTTTTTTAAAACAAATAAGCTCATTTTGTTTTAAATACACACAAAAGGTAAAAAAGCTAATTAGAGTCGCAACAAATGAAGACTAAGAAAAAGATATTTTCAATAATTTTTTATACCATATCCGCTTTTATAATACCACTGCCGATTATTGGATATTTTTATCCACAAATATATTATCCTATTGCTGGCTGGATGTTGTATGCAGATAAAAATACTTCTATAAAATTTAAAGGCTATGATGTAGTATTGCCAAAAGGGTGGAGCTTTGATGATGAGATTAATGAAAATAGCGTAATGATAAATAAAATTCCTAGTTCTCTTTTTGATTATGACTTTAATGACACAAGTACATTTTTAAATACAGATACAAGAAAAAAATACAACACAAAAGAGATGATTGAAAAATTTAAAAAAGCAAGAGTAAACAAATACAATTTTAAATGCGTTAAAACTTTTTTAAAAACAAAAAAGAAAACTACACCACAAATTCCGATACGCGTTTGCAAATCAATAGATAAACCTTTTATACTCTCTTTTTATGTATTTGCGCATAATCACAATTTAGAAAACCTCATGAATGATTTAATGAAAAATATCAAAATTGAGAAAGTGAAATAATCTCATGAAAAAGTGGATTATTTATTATACTATTTTTTATACTTTAGCAATCATTTTATTATTTTCTAAACTTAGCATACACGGCTTATATATTACATTATTAATCACATGCATTACATACAGCTTGTCTGTTTTGTTATTAAGTTATATAACTTTTAAAAGTGTTTCATGGATTGAAAATTTAAACATACATATTGTTTTTATTTTTTTTATAAAAATTATCTTTAGTATATGTATTGGAATTATTTTTTTATTTTTTGCCATATCGCCGTCTTATATACTAGATTATATATCAAAAGGTTTTTAATGCTTACATGACCTCCCTTTTTAGGGAGGTTTTGGTGGGATTATTTAGTTTTACTTGCTACAAATTGTTTAGCTTTATTTATATCAAAAAATATATACTCAACTTCACTTTTAGTGTCTATATTTTTCTTGTCTGTCCATACAGCAGTTACATAATCATCTGTCTTTTCGGTAGCTCTTACACTCATGGCTTCACCAGAATTTGTTTCTGTATATTCTATATAGCCTTTTTCGTTGATGATATAATCAGCCTTATCTTGTTTGCTTGGCTCTTGGACCATATACATACTTAAAGTTTTGTCTGTAAAATTAAGTCCTACGATCTCCAATTTTCCATTCTCTTCAAAAACGCTATACATTTTTTTACCATTTAGCCATGTAGTAGAAAATTTAAATTTTTCTTGAGTAGTACTACTTTGAGTTGAACTTTGAGCTGTTGGCTCATTTATCTTTTTTGTTTGTTTGTTTGAGCTTCCACCACACCCGATTAGCATTCCTGCAACTATTGCTGATAAAATGATACATTTTTTCATATCTTCTCCTTAAAAATAAATTTTGAAATTCAATTTTAACAAAAAAAAAAAAAA
>PDWI01000362.1_pt1 | contig 74750 bp, 66 predicted proteins | sample 1430891 | NCBI WGS metagenome assembly PDWI01 (sample SAMN01162508, study PRJNA174530) | Oral metagenome, whole genome shotgun sequencing project. | biome: Marine environment; feature: Marine mammal; material: Swab sample of the gingival sulcus; isolation source: swab sample of gingival sulcus...
GACGACAACCACAACGGCATCGATGACGCGATCGATGCGAGCGTGACCGGCGGCACCGACGCCAACAACGACGGCATCGACGATGCGCTCGCTGCAACGATCCTTGTCGATACCGATGGAGATGGCCTACCCGACAACACCGACAGCGATTCCGACAACGACGGCATCCCCGACAGCGTCGAAGGCAACACCGACAGCGATGGCGACGGCATCCTTGACTACCTCGACCGTGATTCCGACAACGATGGAGTCGCCGATGCGCTCGAAGGCACCGCCGACACCGACGGTGACGGCAAGCCCGATTACCTCGATACCGACAGTGACAACGACGGCATGGCCGATGGCGTCGAAGCCGGCCTCGGTGGTACCGATGCCGACAATGACGGCATCGATGACGCGATCGACGCGAGTGTGACCGGTGGTACCGACGACAACAAGGACGGCATCGACGATGCCCTGGCTGCGACTGCTCTCGTCGATACCGATGGTGACGGTATCGTCGATATTCGCGATGTCGACAGCGATGCCGACGGCGTGCCCGATGCCCTCGAAGGTACCATCGACACCGACGGTGACGGCATCCCCGATTACCTCGACACCGACAGCGACAACGACGGCATTGCCGATGGCGTCGAAGCCGGCCTCGGTGGTACCGATACCGACAATGACGGCATCGATGACGCCATCGACGCGAGTGTGACCGGTGGCACCGACGACAACAACGATGGCATCGACGATGCGCTGGCCGCGACTGCTCTCGTCGATACCGATGGCGACGGCACGGCCGACATCCACGACCTCGACAGCGATGCCGACGGCGTGTCCGATGCCCTCGAAGGCACCACCGACACCGACGGTGACGGCAAGCCCGACTACCTCGATACCGACAGTGAAAACGACGGCATTGCCGATGGCGTCGAAGCCGGCCTCGGTGGTACCGATGCCGACAATGACGGCATCGATGACGCCATCGATGCGAGCGTGACCGGTGGCACCGACGCCAACAACGACGGCATCGACGATGCGCTTGCTGCAACGGCCCTTGTCGATACCGATGGTGACGGTATCGTCGATATTCGCGATGTCGACAGCGATGCCGACGGCGTGCCCGATGCACTCGAAGGCACCATCGACACCGACGGTGACGGCAAGCCCGACTACCTCGACACCGACAGTGACAACGACGGCATTGCCGATGGCGTCGAAGCCGGTCTCGGTGGTACCGATGCCGACAATGACGGCATCGATGACGCCATCGATGCGAGCGTGACCGGTGGTACCGACGACAACAATGACGGCATCGACGATGCCCTGGCCGCGACTGCTCTCGTCGATACTGATGGTGACGGTATCGTCGACACTCGCGATGTCGACAGCGATGCCGACGGCGTGTCCGATGCCCTCGAAGGCACCACCGACACCGACGGTGACGGCAAGCCCGACTACCTCGATACCGACAGTGACAACGACGGCATGGCCGATGGCGTCGAAGCCGGCCTTGGTGGTACCGATGCCGACAATGACGGCATCGATGACGCCATCGATGCGAGCGTGACCGGTGGCACCGACGCCAACAACGACGGCATCGACGATGTCTTGGCCGCGACTGCTCTCGTCGATACCGATGGTGACGGTATCGTCGATATTCGCGATGTCGACAGCGATGCCGACGGCGTGCCCGATGCCCTCGAAGGCACCATGCCGACGGCGACGGCATTGCGGATACTGATGAAAGTATCGGTGACGCCGATGGTGACGGCATCCCCGACAACATCGACAGCGATTCCGACAACGACGGCATCCCCGACAGCGTCGAAGGCAACGCCGACAGCGATGGCGACGGCATCCCCGATTACCTTGATCGTGATTCCGACAACGACAAGGTTGCCGATGCCCTCGAAGGCGTCACCGACACCGACGGTGACGGCATGCCCGACTATCTCGACAGCGACAGTGACAACGACGGCATTGCCGATGGTATCGAAGTCGGTCTCGACGGCAAGGACGAGAACCACAACGGCATCGATGACGCGATCGACGCGAGCATGACCGGTGGCACCGACAACAACAACGACGGCATCGACGATGCCCTGGCCGCGACTGCTCTCGTCGATACCGATGGCGACGGTGTCGTCGATGCGCGGGACGTCGACAGCGATGCCGATGGCGTGCCCGATGCCCTCGAAGGCACCGCCGACACCGACGGTGACGGCAAGCCCGACTACCTCGACACCGACAGCGACAACGACGGCATGGCCGATGGTATCGAAGCCAGTCTCTCAGGCAAGGACGAGAACAACAACGGCATCGATGACGCGATCGATGCGAGCGTGACCGGTGGCACCGATGCCAACAACGACGGCATCGACGATGCCCTGGCCGTGACTGCTCTCGTCGATACCGATGGCGACGGTGTCGTCGATATGCGGGATGTCGACAGCGACGCCGATGGTGTGTCCGATTCCCTTGAAGGCGCCAACGACACTGACGGTGACGGCACGCCCGACTACCTCGACACCGACAGCGATGCCGACGATATCTCCGATGCGCTGGAAGCAGCGACTGCTTCGGGTACAACCATCGTCGATGGCAGTAACCTGCCTGATACCGATGGTGACGGCATACCTGACTACCTCGATACCGACTCCGACAACGATGGCCTGACCGACGCTCTGGAGGGCACCCTCGACACCGACGGCGACGGCACGATCAACGCGCTGGATACCGACTCCGACAACGATGGCGTATCCGATGCACTTGAAGGCGAGAAAGACCTCGATGGTGATGGCGTGGTCGATTACGTCGATACTGACAACACTACGGTCGATTCCGACGGCGACGGCATTGCCGACGTGCTCGAGTCGCGCGAGGACAGCGACGGCGATGGCGTCATCGATGCGCAGGATCTCGATTCCGACAACGACGGGGTACCCGACAGCGTCGAAGGTACGCGGGACAGCGACGGCGATGGCATCATCGATGCGCTGGATCTCGATTCCGACAACGACGGCGTCAGCGATATCGTCGAATCCGGCGGAGAGGACAGCAACGGCGATGGCCGTGTCGACGACATGCGCGACAGTGACAGCGACGGCATCGATGACGGCGTCGAAATCGCCCCGCTCGCCAAACCAGACAGCGACAATGACGGTGTGCGCGATGCACTCGACCTCGACTCCGACAACGACGGTCTGACCGACATCATCGAGGCAGCAGGTGTCACCGCCGACAGCGACGGTGATGGTCGTGTCGATGCGTTCCTCGACGCCAATGGCGACGGCATCGACGATGCACTCGGACTCGCCGCCGTGGTACCGAACGATACGGACGTCGATGGCGTGCCGGACTACCTCGATCTCGATACCGACAACGACGGCATCAGCGACCTGGCCGAGGCCGCTGCACCCGACATGGCGCTGCTCGATGCCAATGGCGACGGCATCATCGATGCGCTGGCCGACAGCGATGGCGACGGGATTGTGGATTCAGTCGACGTCGACCAGACCGGTGGCAGCGACGCCGACAGCGACGGCATCGACGACAGTGCCGACATCGACTTCGTGGTCGGTGCCGATGCACTCGACAGCGATGGCGACGGCATCATCGATGCCCGCGATGTCGATCACGATGGCGACGGCATGATCGACCTCCTCGGCGACGCGCCGCTGCTCGGCAGCGCGCTTCCCGACGTCGATGCCAACGGCACACCCGATGTCATGGAGGCCAACGGTTTCATCACGACCGGTACCCAGGGGCACGGCTGCTCGATCGGTACGCTCAGCAAGCGCTTTGACCCGCTGTTTGCCCTGCTGTTGCTGTCGATGATTCCGATGTACTACCGCCGACACCAACGCCCCGCTGCACACGGAGACAAGGCATGACTTCCCGTAACCGACACGCAGTGCGAAATACCTCGCGGCACCCACTGATTCTCGCCACCATCTCCGCGCTGGCACTGAATGGCCTGGTGATGACCAGTCAGGCTGCCAGCGAAGTGCCAGGTTATGACACATTGCGTCGACACGTCTACGTGGGTGTCGGCGTCGGTGCAAGTGATCTCGAACCGGACACCGGAAACGTGCCCGGTACCGAGGTCACCGAGTCAGGCGATACCGGCATGCAGCTCACCATCGGCATGGACATCAATCGTCTGTTCTCCGTCGAAGGACACGTCTCCGACCTCGGCGCAGCCACGGTCGGCTCGAGCAGTGACATCAACAACGGCAGCATCAGCTATTCGGTCCTCGGCGCCAGTGCGCTCATGCACGCAGGTGGCGCGCGCGATCGTTTCAAACGCCGCGGCGTCAGTCCCTACCTCAGGGCCGGCCTTGGTGTATTGCAGAACGATGCCGATGAATCGGTGCGCTACCGACAGAAGAACGGCACACATCTGATGCTCGGCCTCGGCCTTCAGGCCGCTCACCGTTCAGGATTCGCTGCTCGCGGTGAAGTGATTTCGTTCGAGGGCGATGCGACCTACATGCAGCTCGGCCTTGTCTACCGTTTCGGCGCTACCGACAAACGGCACCATCAGCCGATCGCCGCGACCGAGCATGATGACAGCAACAGCACCGCCACCACCACAACAGCCGCAGGCACTGTCCAAGCACCGCGCACGCTTGCGACGGTGGCCCCTGTCGCTGCCGTCGTGATTGCCGACAGTGATCATGATGGCGTGGTGGATGCCGAAGACCAATGCCCCGGCACCGACACCATGCTGATGGTCGATGAGGCTGGCTGTGCGCTCTACGTCGGCACCATCGAAGTTGTGAACTTCCATTCGAACTCGGACACTCTCACCATCGAGGCCACGTCGATTCTCGATGAAGTCGTGACCGTTCTGAATCGTTACCCGAACGCGAGCATCGAGATTGCTGCACACACCGACAGTATCGGCGAGGCCAGCTACAACCAGCAGCTGTCCGAACGCCGCTCGGCAGCGGTACGAGAGTACCTCGTGAAGAACGGCATTCGACCTGAAGCATTGACGACCGTCGCCTGGGGCGAGAAACGTCCGATCGCAAACAACATGTATGCTCCCGGACGCGCGAAGAATCGTCGCGTCGAACTGACGCAGAGACGCGGCGAGTGATCCGTGAGCTGTCTCAGCTCGGCATCGTGATGCCACGCTGGCGGCAGGCCTGTTGCAGCGTGTTGTGCAGAAGACAGGCAATCGTCATCGGCCCCACACCACCCGGTACCGGCGTGATCGCACCCGCAATGTCACGGGCCGTCGAGTAATCGACGTCTCCCACGAGCTTCTTCGTGCCATCCCGCTCGATGCGGTTGATACCGACGTCGATGACCGTGGCACCGGGCTTGACCCAACTGCCCGGAATCATTTCCGGACGACCGACCGCGGCAACCAGAATGTCGGCATTCCTGCAAAGATTCTCGAGATCCCGTGAGCGCGAGTGTGCAATGGTGACGGTGCAGTTCTCCGCAAGAAGCAGGGCTGCCATCGGCTTACCGACGATGTTCGAGCGTCCGACGATCAGGGCATTGAGGCCGGAGAGCTCGCCCAGCTGGTCCTTGAGCATCATCAGGCAGCCCAGCGGCGTGCAGGGCACCACGCCTTCGGCCCCCATCCAGAGCCTCGCCACATTGGCAAGGTGAAAGCCATCCACATCCTTGTCCTCGGCAATCGCATTGATGACCTTGTCCTTGTCGATATGCTCCGGGAGCGGCAGCTGCACGAGAATGCCGTTGACTGCATCATCGACATTGAGTCTGTCGATCAATGCGAGAAGATCGGTTTCGGACGTGTCCGCGGCGAGCTTGTGTTCGAACGACTGCATGCCCACCTCGACGGTCTGGCGCCCCTTGTTGCGAACATAGACCTCGCTTGCCGGGTCTTCGCCCACCAGCACCACCGCGAGACCGGGCACAAAGGAATGTTCCTGCTTCAGCTTCGCCACCCTTGCAGCAATATCCTGCCTGAGGTTCGCGGCGAAGGCCTTGCCATCGATCACCTTGCTCATGTGCTCACAGCTCCGGGTTTCCGAATTGGCTCGGGTTGTTCCAGGAACAGCCCTGATCACGCGATGGTAACAGTTGATGGGTAGACAGGTTTCACAAACTCTCGGACAAGAAGCAGGCAGGATAGAGCATCAACGCACTATAATCGGAAACATGGAGAACCAAAGCGGCATTCGCCCGGGAGCCTGTCCATGCAACAGTTTCATGCCCTGAAATCAAGTCTGCTGGCCAGCCTGCTGGTGATGCTGGTCGGTTGTGGATCTTCCGGCAACGACACCACCACACCGGCTCAGGAAGATGACTCGGGCGCACTGGACGACGGGAACACGTCGGAAGGACCGGCAAACGGTGGATCGTCAGACGAGACATCCTCGACGGGAGAATCCTCGGACGGCAAGCCCTCGGATGAAGAACCTTCGGGCGAAGAGTCTTCGGACGGAGAATCCTCCAACGAAGAGTCCACAACGGAAAAGCCCGCCGATGATGCGCCTGACGTGAGTTTCGGTGACAATTCAAGCGCGGCCGCGATTCATGGCCATGCCGTGCAACTGGCGCTGGCACAGCTCGTGGAACTCAATCGGGCGATCAGCGAAGGGCGAGAACTGACGACGGCCGAGTCAACCTGCCTGGCAGGCTACGATGCGTCGCTCGGTGCGCCTCTGCTTGCCATCGACTGTGGCGATGCGACAGCACTGACATCGCCCCTGAACGCGACCATCCAACTGCGAAGTGCAGCCGTTCACGACACGTCAGGCTGCAGGGCTTCCCTGCAAGGCCTCGGCAGTGACGGATGTTCGCTCAGCGTCATCGATGCAACCATTACCCAGCAATGGTCCACACCGACCAGCGGTTTGCCGCAGCCGTACGCCAGCGGCCAGCTGATTGTCGATGATGCGTCACGCACGCTGACCGTCAAGAGCATTGACGGCAACGACCTGACGACGCCCTTCGAATGCAACGTGAGCCTCGACGGCGGTGCCATGAGTTCACCCAGTGGCAGTCCTTGCACCAGCGATCTCGCACGCATCGAGGAACGGCTGCAGGCACTGCTCGCAAGCCCGGAATAAAGTAGTCGTCGGCGCGGGCACTCGAAGCCGGATGTACGTCAGGCCCCGTTCAGACCAGTAGTCGTGCCGCGCCAACGAGTGCCGGGTATGGCGAGTGGATGACGAAGGTGGGTACCTTCTCGACGTAGGTGCGCATGCGGCCCTTGTCCTCGAAACTCTCGCGGAAGGCCGATTGTGCAAACCACTCTCCGAAGCGTGGCACCACACCACCGCCGATGAAGAGCCCGCCCTCGGCACCGAGAGTGAGCACGAGGTTGCTCGCAACATTGCCGAGGAGCGAGGCAAACATCTCCATCGCTTCAAGACAATACGGATCACCTTCCTCGAGGGCGAGCCGGGTGATGTCGGCAGGCGTATATGGCTGCACTTCAAGCCCATCGATGGCCTGAAGCGATTCGACGATGTTGCGCAGCCCCGGCCCCGACAGGAAACGTTCGGCCGAGACGTGCCGGAACCTCTCATGAAGTTTCCGGTAGACGGCAAATTCCCGATCGGTGCGAAGCGACATCGTCACATGGCCGCCCTCGCCCTGCAAGGCAGTCCAGTGCGAACCGCAGGGAATCAGGCCTGAAACACCAAGCCCGGTACCCGCTCCCACGATGCCGATGGCATGCTGCTCGACGGCTTCTCCGCCGCCGACCTTCTGCAGTTCATCGTCGGGAAGATGCGGCACCGAGAGCGCCAGCGCGGTGAAGTCATTGACCACATGCAGCCGACTGATGCCGAGTTGTCGACGCGTTTCCTCGACCGAAAAGCTCCAGGGGTTGTTGGTGAGATTGACCCGATCCCCCGTGACCGGTGTGGCCACGGCGATGGCCGCAACATCGATTTTCGTGTTCTCGTGCTCGGCGAGGTAGATCTTCACGGCCGAGGCGAGATCGGGAAAGTCATCAGTGCTGAGCGTACTGCTCGCGAACGGCTTGTCGTCTTCGTCAAGCAGAGCGAAGCGTGCATTGGTGCCGCCGACATCGCCTACCAACCTTGGTGTGGGTCGGTGTTCGGCACTGACCGGTGCATCGATCGAATCCCTGGATACAGCCATGAGTGAAAACCCGTTGAGGCGTGAAAACACGCGGTGGAGTCATCAATTCTATCCGCAACGCTTGCATCTGGCGTCGCCAGTGGTTATTACTACCATCAATGAGTGAAAGCAATCCACCTTCCAGTCCCGCCTTCGGCGATTCGTCCCCCTGCCGTCCAACACCGGCAGACCCTGCCGAGACAGCGGCCGCCGCCCCCGTCATCGACATTCGCAACCTGCACAAGAGCTACGGCCAGCTCGAAGTGCTCAAGGGCGTCGACATCACCGCACCGACCGGCCATGTGGTGTCGCTGATCGGCTCTTCGGGTTCCGGCAAATCCACCCTGCTCCGCTGCTGCAACCTGCTCGAGCACAGCCAGGAGGGCGAGGTGATCTTCTGCGGCGAACCGGTGCGCTGGAAGGGCAAGGGGCTCCACCGGCACCCGGGCGACCGGAAGCAGATGATCCGCATCCGCACACGGCTCTCGATGGTGTTCCAGCAGTTCAACCTCTGGTCTCACATGAGCATTCTGCAGAACGTCATGGAGGCTCCCGTGACGGCACTCGGGCGTGATCGGGACGAGGTCGAGGAAAGCGCGCGGCACTATCTCGACAAGGTGGGCATCGGCGACAAGTGTGACGCGTATCCCGCACAGCTCTCGGGCGGACAGCAGCAGCGTGCAGCCATTGCCCGGGCGCTCTGCATGGAGCCTCAGGCCATTCTCTTCGACGAACCGACATCGGCGCTTGACCCGGAACTCGAGCAGGAAGTCGTGAAGGTCATCAAGGATCTCGCCACGGAAGGGCGCACCATGATCATCGTCACCCATGACATGAAGCTGGCGGCCGACACGAGCGACCACGTCGTCTTCCTGCATCAGGGTATGATTGAGGAGGAAGGATCGCCCGAGCGGCTCTTCGGGCAGCCTGAATCCGAACGACTGCGGGGCTTTCTTTCGGCGACTTGTCGCTCTGGAGGCAACCCGTCAGCTCGCTGAAGCAGTCCGTCGATGCAGCGGGGCAACCCTTGATTTCACCGGGGCAACTCGGCACACAGTTTCCGGGTCCGGCCTCGGAAAACCACAACCAGAAAACCACCACCAACCACCAGAATTTCAGAGGAGTCCTGATGAAGAAGATCACCACCGCCGCCGCCCTTGCGGCCGCATTGATGACGGCAGCAGGCGTCCAGGCCGCCGACGTGGTGCGCCTTGGCACCGAGGGTGCCTATCCTCCCTACAACTACATCGATGACCACGGCAAGGTTGCCGGCTTCGAGCGTGATCTCGGCGACGAACTCTGCAAGCGCGCCGAACTCACCTGCGAGTGGGTCACCAACGAATGGGATTCGATCATCCCGAACCTCGTCTCGGGCAACTATGACGTCATCATCGCCGGCATGTCCATTACCGACGAACGCGATGAAGTCATCGATTTCACTCAGGCCTATACCCTGCCGGATCCTTCGGCCTACGTTGCAGGCGACGCCGATCTCGATCTCGACTCGGCCGTGATCGCCGCGCAGGCGGGCACCATCCAGGCCTCGCACGTGGCATCCATGGGTAACGACCTCATCGAGTTCGCCACCCCCGAGGAAACCGTCGCTGCCGTCAAGAACGGCGAAGCCGATGCTGCCCTCGCCGACCAGGCCTTCCTCGTACCACTGGTCGAGGCCGACCCCGACATCGTCATGCTCGAGAAGGTCGAGATTCTCGGTGACGGCATCGGCCTCGGGCTCCGCGAAAGCGACGGCGAACTCCGTGAAAAGTTCGATGCCGCGATCCAGTCCATGAAGGACGATGGCTCGCTCAACGCGATGATCGGCAAGTGGCTTCCCGAAGCGATGCTGTTCTGATTCGGCGGGCAACTTCCGGCGCACCCCGGCGGGGTGCGTGTTGCTCGTGGCGGCGGCCAGCAGTGCACGACCTGATGGTGCACGATCCAGCGCTGCCGCCGCCCGAACCTGGCTTCAGACCGATGAAGAACACCTCTCTTGTGCGCTGATCCCGCAAGCCTCGAAGGCCTGGCCTGGCTGGCCTGCTACCTGGGTACCGGCAAGCATCTGGCCTTCTATGCGTCCTTCGGTACGGTGCTTCTGCTCCTCGCCGTCACGGCACCGGTGGCCCTCGTCTTCGGTTTCGTCGGCGCCATCGCGGCACGCTCCACGATTCCGCCGCTACGCTGGTTCGGCAAGGGCTACATCGGCATCGTGCGCGGCGTGCCGGACATCGCCTTCTTCCTCTTCTTCGTGATTGCGCTCGATCAGGCCATCGAGTACCTCCGGCACCGTGTGCTCTGCCCGGACTGGGATGCACCGGTGCGGCAGGGCAACGACTTCATCGTCTGCAGTGCGGCGAAAATGCCACTCGCCACCTCGCCGCAATGGGTTCACGAAAGCTATGGCTTCGCCCTCGCGGTGGTGACGTTCGCCGTGGTCTTCGGCGCCTTTGCGGCGAACGTCATCCATGGCGCCATGCATTCGGTGCCGAAGGGGCAACTCGAGACCGCCGCAGCCTACGGCTTGACGCCGCGTCAGAGCTTCTGGCGCATCCTCGTGCCGCAGATGTGGGTCTATGCGCTTCCCGGACTGTCGAACCTCTGGATGATCCTGATCAAGGCCACGCCGCTCCTGTTCCTGCTCGGCGTCGAGGACATCGTCTACTGGGCACGCGACCTCGGCGGCACCAAGACCGCGAACTTCACCGCCTACCCGCACGGTGACTGGCGCATGTGGTATTTCCTTGCCCTGCTCGTGTTCTACCTGGTCTTCACCAAGGTGTCCGAAATGGTGCTTGCAAGGCTCACGAGGCGCCTTTCTCACGGTCAGGCAACAGTGGCGGGCGAGGCTCAGCGCAAGGTGAAGGAAATTCTGCCATGAGTTGCGCAGCGACCATCGGCGACTATGCACTGCGTTCGATCGGCATCGGCGAACGCCTGCTGCCACGCAGCGACTTCACCCTCTGTCAGCAGTTCACGCTGATCGGCTCGGGGATGCTCTGGAACATCTATCTCGGAGCACTCGCCATACTGGGCGGGTTCCTGCTTGCCACCGTCGTTGCACTGGGCAAGAGTTCGCCGCATCTCTGGATCAGGAAACCGGCCGACTGGTTCGTGTTCCTGTTTCGGGGTTCGCCGCTGTTCATCCAGTTCTTCTTCGCCTACTTCGTGTTCCTGTCGCTGAAGTCGAACCACAACTTCTTCGACCCCTTCACGTCGGCCTGGCTCGGAGCGCTGATCGTGCTGTTCCTGAACACCTCGGCCTACTCGGCCGAGATCTTCCACGGCGCGCTGCAGGCGATACCCAAAGGTGATATCGAAGCGGCGGATGCCTATGGTCTCTCGGGCTTTTCGCGCTTCCGGCGCATCGTCTGGCCGACGATGCTGCGCCTTGCCTGGCCAGCCTACACCAATGAAGCGATCTTCCTCTTTCACTCCACCACGCTCGTGTTCCTCTCGGGCTTCCCGGCCGTCGGGCAACGCGGTGATGCGCTCTACTACGCCAACTACTTTGCCGACAAGACCTTCAACCCCTTCGTGCCCTACCCGATTCTCGCGGGGTACTTCATCCTCCTGAGCCTGACGGTGATCTGGCTGTTCGGCCGCATCGGGCGGTATCTGAACCGGCATCTGCCTGCGGATGTGCCGATCAGAAGACCGCGCTTCCTGCCGAATCTCTTTCGTTAGGCTTCGGGTTCATGCAGGACGTGAACGAGGCGATCCGGCTGGCAACGACGCTGGTGCTGTCGCTCGACAGCGAACTCATGGAGATCGTCTGGCTGTCGCTCAGGGTGAGCCTCAGCGCAACGGCCATCGCCGCGCTCATCGGTCTGCCGCTCGGGGCCCTGCTGGCCATCGCCCGCTTTCCCGGCCGCGGGGTTCTGATCGTGATCGTCAACGCCCTGATGGGCCTGCCACCCGTGGTGGTCGGTCTGATCGTCTATCTGCAACTGTCACGCTCGGGGCCTTTCGGCTTTCTCGGCTTGCTGTATACCCCAACAGCCATGATCATCGCCCAGAGCATCCTGATCACACCGATCGTGGCAGCACTTGCCCGGCAGGTCCTCGAGTCGCTGCACGAGGAATACGGGGAACTGTTCGCATCATTGTGTCTCTCGCGCAGGCGTGCCATGCTGGCGCTGCTTCGCGACGGCCGTTTCCTGCTGCTCACGGTGCTGCTTGCCGGTTTCGGCCGCGCCATTGCCGAAGTCGGCGCAGTGATGATCGTCGGTGGCAACATCGACCACCTGACACGCGTGATGACCACGGCCATCGCCCTCGAGACCTCGCGTGGCGAACTCGCACTCGCACTTGCCCTCGGCATCGTGCTGATCATGATCGCCTTCATCGTCAATGCCCTGTTGATGGCGATCCGCCATGGAATCCAGCGTCATGGATTCGGCTGAACTGCTGCCACTGACGGCAGAGAACCTCATGCTGACGCGAAACGGTCGGCGACTGCTCGACGATGTCTCCCTGACCATCGACACCGGTGGAATCACCGCCATTCTCGGTGCCAACGGTGCCGGCAAGAGCCTTCTTCTGAAGGTACTGAACGGTCTGGTCATCCCCGACAGCGGCCAGGTCAGCTGCAACGGCACGCCACTCAGCAGCCGCCACCGACAGGCATTGTCACTGGTATTTCAGCGACCGGTGCTGTTGCGTCGCTCGGTGGCGGACAATCTCGTCTTTGCACTGCCGGATGGCGTTCTTGAACACGGCGGGTCAGGCCGGTTCGGTCGATCCTGTTGGTCAGGCCGATCCAATCGCACCATGCGCAGGGTGGACGAGATGCTCACACGCGTCGGCCTCGCCGACAAGGCCAGGCAATCGGCGCGGATGCTCTCGGGCGGTGAAGCGCAGCGCCTCGCACTGGCACGAGCACTGATACGCGAACCTGCGGTGCTGTTTCTCGATGAGGCCACCGCCAACCTCGACCCCGCTTCCGTGTTGAAGATCGAGGAAATCGTACGTGAAGCCAGCGTGTGCAGTACCAGTGCGTACGGCTCGGGCACCTGCGGTAACGGCACGCGTGTGGTGCTGGTGACACACGATATCGCTCAGGCGCAACGGCTCGCCGACGACATCTTGTTCATGCACGCGGGGCGTATCGAAGAGCGACAGAGCACCGAGGCGTTTTTTGCACAACCCCGATCCGCTGCAGCGCGAGCACTGCTTGCCGGTGAACTGCCGTTGTGAACAAGGTATCGCCACGGTGGAGTGTGACGTGAGGAACCGGGGCTTCCAATTTCCGGTTTTTGTCGGTATATGTAACAGAGATGCAAGGAACACGGGATCTGCCGATGAAACTCTCCAGCCACTTGATGGGTCTTTCCAGTCATTCGAGGCGATTGCCCGGCCACGCATTCGTGCGCCACGCATTCGTGCGCCACGCATTCGTGCGCCACGCATTCGTGCGCCACGCATTCGTGTGCCACGCATTCGTGTGCCGAGCACTTCGCCGCCCCGTTACCCTGCTCGCTCTCGCAACGAGCAGCCTGGGTGCACTGCCGGTGACCGCCAGTGATGTGTCAGGCCAGACAGGCGATGCCTCAGCTGCAGGCACCGAAGCCCGGCGCGGAACCAGCATCGTGGTGCAGTCAACCACGTCCACGGCCAACTCCGGACTCTATTCCTACCTGCTGCCCCTGTTCGAGGCCAGCTCCGGCATTCGCGTCGACGTCGTCGCGGTGGGTACGGGACAGGCCATCAGGAATGCGAAGAACTGCGACGGAGATCTTCTCGTGGTACACGCCAGAAAGGCCGAGGATGCCTTCGTTGCCGAGGGATTCGGCAGCCAGCGACACGACCTCATGTACAACGATTTCGTGATCATCGGCCCCGAAGATGACCCGGCTGCGATCGGTGAGGCAAAAAGCGTCGCCGATGCGCTGGCGCGAATCGCCGGTGCCGCAGCCGATGGCGCCGTGTTCGTGTCGCGCGGAGACGATTCAGGCACCCACAAGAAGGAGATGGCGCTGTGGGCCGACGCCGACATCGACACCGGTGCCGCTTCCGGCCGCTGGTATCGCGAAACCGGCTCCGGCATGGGCGCAACGCTGAACATCGCCATCGGCATGAACGCCTACACGCTGAGCGACCGTGCCAGCTGGATTGCCTTCGGCAACAAGGGCGATCACCGCGTGCTGTTCGAGGGTGACGATGCGCTCTTCAACCAGTACGGCGTCGTGACGATCAACCCGGAAGCCTGTCCTGAGGTCAATCACGCTGCGGCCGGCATCTTTGCAGACTGGCTGCTGTCCGAGGCCGGTCAACGCGCGATCGCGGAGTACCGTGTCGATGGAAAGCAGTTGTTCTTTCCGAACGCGAGTGGGGAACCAACGGATGGAGAATGAAGCCGACTGGTAGCCCTGCCTCACACCGGCAGCGGCCACCCATCCGGCCCCGTCACCCTGAACCGTCGACGCTCGTCATCCGCATTGGCCGCGAACAGCACCCGCCGGGCGAGAGCCAGGCTTCGTGACAGGCGTCGTCGTGACGGGCGTCCGCAGTGTGACCGCGTTCACAGGAACAGGCACTTTCCGATTCACGTGAACCGTTTTTCGGCGCGAATGATCTGGATGAGGTGGCCCTGTAGTGAACCGGAATAGTTCGTACTTTTCCATCTCATGGCTGTTATGGTTACTCGTTTGAATGAAGCGCTGGCGCGTTCCATAGTTCAGTAAACACCAGATCCGGCAAACACCAGATTGAGATCAAGCAAAGACGACATGAATACCCGCAACCTGACGGCCATCCCGGCAATGGCAGTGCTAATGCTGGCAGCAGCACCTCTCCACGCAGGAGATACCCTGCTGACGAACGGCGTGATCCATACGGTCGACGCGGAGAACCCTCAGGCGGAAGCCATGGTTCTGGATGGCAAGACCATCGAATTCGTCGGCTCCGCCGAAGAGGCACGTGGCTATCTGGAAAATGGTAGCAATATCATCGACCTTGCCGGGCAGTTCGTCATGCCGGCTCCCATGGACAGCCATACACACCCCGGATTGGTCGCATTGATCGGCTCCAAGGAGGGAGGACCTGTTTTACCCGGTGAAAGCAAGGAGGCGCTTTTTGACTTCCTGAAGAAATTTGCGAAAGAAAACCCTGACTTGCCTTTCGTCATGCTCGGACCATGGGATGTGCGCCTGTTTGCGCCGGAAGGCCCCGACCGGGCGGATCTGGACGCAATCTTCCCCGATACGCCCGTGCTTCTGAACGACAGCAGTGGTCATAGCGTCTGGGTCAATACGGCGATGTTCGAAATGCTGGGCGTCGACGAAAATACTCCCGATCTCAGTGAAGACCTGTCCTATTTCGTGCGCGATGAAAATGGCCGGATGACGGGCTGGGTCAAGGAATTTGCGCTGTTTCCCTACATGGTCGACATGATGGCGAAAGCGCCGGAAAACATGCAGGAACAGCTCGGTTTTTACTTCGACTATCTGATCAGCCATGGCGTGACCACCATCATGGATGCCGGAACCTTCGGCTGGGGTGATCTGGTGTATGGCTCGCTGGCGAAGATGGAGAAAGCAGGAAAACTGCCGTTGCGCTATGAAGGTACTTATCACATCTATTCGCCGGAGCAGCTGGAAGTCGCCGTTGATGAGGTACTGCGTCTGCGCAAGGAGTTTGGCGGCGAGCGGCTGACATTCAACACGATCAAGATTCACCTGGACGGAGTGAACGAAATCAATACTGCAGGTGTTCTGGAAGACTTTGCCAACGAGCCGGGAAACCGCGGTGGCATTCTGTTCAGCTCGGACGAGTTGATGGACCTGATGCGGGAAATGTCCAAGCATGACATACACCTGCATATGCACAGTGTTGGCGACCGTACCACACGCACCGTGCTGGATGCGGTGGAGAAACTACGTGCCGAAAATGGTGGCAAACCTCTGCCGATTCAGATAACACTGGCGCATCTGGAGCTTGTGGACCCTACCGATATTGCCCGCTTCAAGGATGTGAGCGTAAATGCGAATTTCACTCCCCACTGGCTGGGCGGCACGATTTTCGCCGGTTCCGACGTTTCACTGGGCAAGGAACGCATGGCCCGCAATCAGGTAGTCCGCAGTTTCTTCGACGCTGGCGCCAATGTAACCTTCTCGAGCGATGTGGTCAGCATGCCAACCTATGAACGTTCAAACCCCTTCCTGGGCATCCAGATGGGCGCAACGCGACAAGAGGCCGAAATCGGCCGGGACGCACCGATCTTTGCGCCCGAATCCGCCCGCGCAACGGTTGCACAAATGATCGAGGGCTACACGCTGAACAATGCAGTCCAGATGGGGCTTGATGACAAGCTGGGATCGCTGCAGGCGGGCAAGCTGGCAGATTTCGTCATCCTGCCGGAAAACCTGCTGGAAATGGATGTTTACGACATCCACAAAGTCGTGCCGACTGCCGTCTACATGAACGGCGAACTCGTGTTCGATTCCGATACCGTGGTGAAATAACGCGCGAGGCCTTCGGCCCCCGCCAGCAAAGGCATGCCCCTCGCACAACACAACTGATGCCCGGCAAATGTGCGAGGGGCCCAAGCCGTTGAAGGTTCCGGATCTAGTGGCCGATCTGGTGTGCATCAGGACAGGCGTCGGCGCAGGTTTCGAATTCGAGTATGGTATGACCAATGCCGAAGCGGTCCTGCAACAGTGATTTGAGGTCGTGACGCAACCTTGTGGGGTTGGCGCTGTCGGCTATCACCACATGGGCCTCGAAGGCGGTTTCGTGTTCCTGCATGCGCCAGAGGTGAACGTGGTGAACCTCTTCCACCCCCTCGGCCGCCTCCAGGGTTTCGATCAGTTCGCCCACGTCGGTGCCTTCGGGCGCCCCCAGCATCAGCACCCGGATCACCGGCACGATCTCCTGTGCGGCGTGCCACAGAATGTAGGCGGCGATCAGAAGAGTGACAATCGGGTCGATCAGACGCCAGTCATAGAGCAGGATCAGGGTGCCCGCGACAATCACCGCCACCGAACCCATGGCATCGGCCAGGTTATGCAGGAAGGCGGCGCGCATGTTCATGGAATCCTTTGAAAGCCGCAGGATCAACCATGCGGTGACTGTGTCCACCACCAGCGCCACGGCGGCCACCACCACCACGACCCAACCCGTCACCTCTACCGGATTGAACAGCCGTTCCACCCCCTGTGCTGCAAGGTAGAGGGCCAGAAGGATCAGGGTCGTATAGTTGACCATGGCGGCCACGACTTCAGCCCGGCCATAGCCGAAGGTCATGCGTTCATCCGCGGGCCGGCGAGCGATGCGGCGGGCCAGGAAGGCGATGACCAGCGACAGGGCATCCGAGAGGTTGTGGATGGCGTCGGCGATCAAGGCCAGCGATCCGGCGACAATGCCCGCCACGATCTGAACCAGAGTCAGGAGGATGTTGACCGCGACGGCGAGACCTACCTTCCTGTCGCCTTCGATGTCGGCGTAATGATGATGGTGGTGGTGGTGATCGTGCGGCATGGTCGGTCCTTTCGGTCGGATATGTCTCGGCCTCTTTGCCGGCAGGGAATTACGCTGCCACCCCTGGAAGCCATGCACCACGTGCCTGGCCCGGGAATCTCACCTCACCCTTGAAAAAGACCCCGTTCCGAGGCATGAATGCAAGTGCAACCAGACAGCCAGACGCCACCCAGCGTGCAGAGTCCTTGAACACAGAGTGTACTCCCGAACAGCTTGAATGAGACACCCTCGGATCACGCGACATGGTCGCTCGTTTCGACGGGGGCGCGATCAGTTCCCATGGCGGTGACTTGCTGCTCCGCGAACTCGTCAAACGCCTCGATCCGTTCAACCGCCTGGCTGCGTGCTTCACGAATTACCGGCGTGAGAACCTGCTCGAACACCATGTGCGATCCCTTCTCGCTCAGCGCATATCCGGCATTGCCTTCGGCTACGAGGATCCCGGATCCCAACGACGCAGTAGCCGTTATCCGGCGTTTTCGGTGAAGCGCGCAGCCAGAGCTTCGAGCATCAGCTCCGCTACAGCAGCAACGGAAGCAGGGTTTTGTCCAGTCACCAGCTGACGATCACGAACCGCATGGGACTTGAAGTTGTCCGTGCCCTCAAACGCCGCACCCTGTGCACGCAGTGTCTCTTCCAACAGGAAAGGCACCGTCTCAGCCATGCCCACGGCAACCTCTTCCGCGTTGGTAAATCCACTGACCTTGTGTCCGGCAACTACTGGCTGCCCATCGGCCCGAAGAGCACCCACCAGACCGGCAGGTCCATGACAAATTGCGCCGATTGTGCCGTCGTTGTCGTAGACCTTGCCTACCAGCGCTCCCAGGGCCACATTGTTTGCGAAATCGAACATGGTGCCGTGACCTCCTGGCAAGAAGACTGCGTCAAATGCATCTGGATCGAGATCGGCGACCGCCGGCGTGTTCTTGAGCTCGGCCATGGCCGCATCATCCACCAGGAAACGCTGTACCTGTGCGGGACGTTCATCCGGATTTTCCTTGACACTGCCGGGATCAAACGGCGGATTACCTCCCTGAATGGATGCCAGGGTCACGGCGTGCCCTGCATCTTTCAATGCCCAGTAAGGCGTTGCCATTTCATCGAAATAGAATCCGGTCAGTTTTCCGCTGTTACCAAGGGCGTTGTGGGATGTCAGAACGATAACCACGTTTGCCATTTCGGCGTCCTCCGGAAGATGCAAGGTCTTCAGGATACCCCCCGGTAGCCGGGCAGAGAAATCGGATTTTCCGGTTTATGAAATCGCGAGAGGTAATACCGAGATCCCGGAGAGGGCGGACAGGGGTTCACTGTCCGGCGAAATTTGCCTTGATCAAATCACGGAACCATACCTGTGAGGGGTCCCGTTGAACCGTTGACACCCAGGCCATGCAATTGGCTACCGGCGGGACGTCTACCGGGCAGGGGTCAACGGCAAACCTGCCGAAACGTGTCAGGCTGCAGGAGATGAAATCCGGCACGGTGGCAATAAACCTGTTGTCGGCCAAAGTCGCGAGCAATAGCGAGAACTGCGACAAACCCACAGCCACATGACGCTGGCGCCCCATCTCTTCCAACTTTTCGTCCACAAAGCCATTCAGGTTGCCACGTGGGGTCACGATGGCATGAGGCCTGCCACAGAAATCGTCCAGATCTCTGATCGGAGGCTGTTCCGAATCCCGCATCACCACCCATTTGGCACTGAAAAGCTTCATCACCCGTGTTGTTGCCGACAGATCGTCGCGCAGATAGCCGACAGCTGTAGTGATCTCGCCGGAAGCCAGCATGTCAGGAAGGGTGCGATAGTCCCCGATACGAACCACCAACTCGCAGTTGGGTGCAGTATTCTGGATAGCACGAGTCAATGCCGGCAACAAGGCATAGGCAACACCATCCGTACATCCCAGACGGAACTCGCGGTGGTCCCGCTCCGGATTGAACTCCAGGGTCCCCCCGACAGCGGCGGACAATGCCTCTATATGTGGCCTGGTTGCTTCAACCAACTCAAGAGCACGTACGGTAGGCTCCAGGATCCGGCCATTGCGTACAAGCAGTTCATCATCGAATACCTCGCGAAGCCTGGCCAGAATTCCGGACACGGTCGACTGGGCCAGATGCATTCTGGCGGCTGCCTTGACCGTGCTGCGCTCTTCGACAAGAGCAACCAAAGCGGTGAGCAGGTTCAGGTCGATCTTGCCAAGACTTGTCCGGCTGAATGTCATCTTCGGGTGCCCCGCAATACGCAGCGTCACCGGCAAGTCGGCGGCGAGTGCTTTTCGAGGATGGATCAGTGACGCGGCCGTCGGTCGAGGGCGGCTTGCTGCTGTTGCGTGTTGCGGCTGTTCGTCTTGCGAACTGCCTCCAGCTGCTGCCGAATCAGGGAATCCGCATCATCGCCACCGACCGGTTCTGTTCCGAGGTGGCGGAGAGAGAGGGATTCGAACCCTCGATGGAGCTTTCAACCCCATACTCCCTTAGCAGGGGAGCGCCTTCAGCCACTCGGCCACCTCTCCGTATCGGGATGCTGTTGCTTCAGCCGAACTGGCCTCGGCCGGAAATGGCGCGCCCGGAAGGATTCGAACCTCCGACCGCCTGGTTCGTAGCCAGGTACTCTATCCAGCTGAGCTACGGGCGCGTAGTTCCCAAGACGGGAATTATGGCGGCAGTTGCCGCCGGCGTCAAGCGAAATTCGCCCCTGATTTTCGCTTGCGCCTTTGCCGAGATGATCCGGGCGTCAGCCCTCGGCGGCTTCGAGTCGCGTCACGTTCGCGGGCATCTCTTCAGGTGATCCGAGTTCGTCCTGTTCGCGCTGGATGCGCTCGTACACTTCTTCACGATGCACGGCAACCTCGCGTGGTGCATTCACACCGATACGTACCTGATTACCCTTGACACCCAGCACGGTGACCGTCACTTCATCACCGATCATCAAGGTTTCGCCGACTCGTCGAGTCAATATGAGCATAGTGGTCTGTCCTCACGTCACGCCAGAGGAGCACTCGGCTCCTGCCACGGCAGTTCCTGGTTTTTCCTGCCGACAGAACTGTGCGTCTGTCGACAGTACGTGGGATTATGTCGACGAATATGTGATCGAAGTGGCACCCAAGCAGATATGCTGAAATGTTTTACATTCCACCACTGTTGGCTGCTGATTTCGTGCTTCGACTGTGCATTCAAGGCCGTCAGAAGTGACTTTTACGCCAGAGTATTGACAAATTGCAAACGAAGGTGACAAGGTCGATGACCAGTCTTGACTGGCTCGATTGATGCGTGGCAGAAATCCGGAGGCTCGGGGATCTGTCGATCAGTTGAATTCGGTCACGACCTGCTCATCGGCCAGCTCGAATTCCTCGTGCAGTGAGCGAACGCCGAGCTCGGTGTATTTCTCGTCGATGACGACGGAGATCTTGATTTCCGAGGTGGCGATCATCCGGAGGTTGATGCCCGCATCGGAGAGCGCCTTGAACATGCGACTGGCGATGCCCGCGTGCGAACGCATGCCCACACCCACGATCGAGAGCTTGGTGATGCGGTCGTCTCCCGAGACGGTCTTGGCACCGATATCCTGCTGATGGGTGGTCAGGTAGTCGATGACACGCTTGTAATCGTCGCGATGTACCGTGAAGGTGAAATCGGTCGTGCCGTCGGCACCGATGTTCTGGATGATCATGTCGACCTCGATGTTGAGCTCGGCAATCGGCCCCAGGATCGCAAAGGCGGTACCCGGCTTGTCGACGACGCCCGTGACCGTGACCTGGGCTTCGCTACGGTTGATGGCAATACCGGATACCAGCGCATTCTCCATGTCGTTGTCCTCGTTGTCCAAAGTGATAAGAGTGCCGGGGCCGGGCTCGAAGGTCGAGAGCACGCGGAGTGGCACGCGCCACTTGCCGGCAAATTCCACGGCGCGGATCTGCAGTACCTTCGAGCCGAGACTGGCGAGTTCGAGCATTTCCTCGAACGTGATGCTGTCAAGACGACGCGCGCGTGATTCGACCCGCGGATCGGTGGTGTAGACGCCATCGACGTCGGTGTAGATCTGGCACTCGTCGGCCTCGAGGGCCGCGGCGAGGGCGACTGCCGAGGTATCGGAGCCACCACGACCGAGCGTGGTGATGTCGCCCTTGTCATCGACACCCTGAAAGCCTGCAACCACCACCACGCGACCGGCGTCGACGTCGCCACGAATGCGCTCGGGATCGATCGATTCGATACGCGCCTTGCCGTGACTGTCGTCGGTACGGATCGGCACCTGAAAACCCGTGTAGGACACGGCATCGACACCGAGTTCCTTGAGTGCCATGACGAGAAGCGCGATCGTCACCTGCTCGCCGGTCGCAAGCAACACGTCGAGTTCGCGCACGTCGACAACGCCGCTTTTCGAGATTTCGCGCGCGTAGCCAACGAGCTTGTCGGTCTCACCCGACATCGCCGACAGCACCACGACCAGCCTGTCGCCAGCCTCATGCGCCGATTTCAGTTGCAGCGCAACCGCCTGGATGCGTTCGATGCTGCCGACGGAAGTGCCGCCGAATTTCTTGACGAGAAAAGCCACTTCCCGATGCCCTGCCCTGTCTGGATGTTCTGATGAAGAAGGATTGAATGCGTGGTGTGCCGAAACCTCTGCGGACGATGACGACAACGAGCCCGAGTGGCGCTCAACCAAGCTGCTCGCCGAGCCATGCGCGTGCCTTGTCGAAGGCAGCATCGATACCGGCGAGCGACTCCGCCCCACCCTGCGCCATCGCGGGTTTGCCGCCACCACGACCACCGAGTTCGCCGGCAACGAGTTTCAGCAGATCACCGGCACTGATCGATGACTGCAGGGGCTCGGCCACGGTGGCGATGAGAGCGGCCTTGCCGCCGTGCTCACTGGCCAGCAGCAGCACGCTGTTGTCGATCTTCTGGCGAAGCTCGTCGGCGAGTGTTCTGAGTGCCTTTGCGTCAGCATCGGGCACTGCCTTCAGAAGTACGTTTGCCGTGCCGATGCCGATGGCCTCGCTGGCGAATTCACCGCTTGCGCTCGCGGCAAGGCGCGACTGGAGCTGCTCGATCTGGCGTGCCAGTTCGCGATTCTCGCGCTGCAACTGCTCGACCTTCTGCAATACCTGCCCGCGCGGGGCATGGAGCGCCTCGGCCACGTGCTGGAGTTCGCTGTCGGTACCCTGAGCATGTGCAAGTGCAGCATCGCCGCTGATCGCCTCGATGCGACGGACACCGGCAGAAATGCCACCTTCGGACACGACGCGCACGGCGCCGAGATCGCCCGTGGCCGCCACATGCGTGCCGCCACACAGCTCGACCGAACGATCACCGAGCTTGACCACACGCACCTCGTCACCGTATTTCTCGCCGAAGAGAGCCATGGCGCCCATGGCGAGCGCCTCATCGAGGCTCATGACCTGCGTCTCGCAGGGGCTGTTGGCGCGCACCTCGCGATCGACCCAGCGTTCGATGGCCTGCATGTCGGTCTCGCTGACGGCGCCCTCGTGCGAGAAGTCGAAACGGAGGTACTGGTCGTTGACCAGCGAACCACGCTGCTCGACGTGCGAGCCGAGCACGTCGCGAAGCGCACCGTGCAGCAGGTGCGTGGCCGAATGATTGCGGCGGATACCGGCACGGCGTGTCTCGTCGATGATGGCGAACACCTCGTCACCGACCGCAAGGTGCCCGCTGTCGAGTACACCGGCGTGCGCAATCGCCTGACGCATCTTCTGGGTATCGGCCACATCGAAGGTGGATTCGGCGGTCTCTTCGCTGCCGCCGACCAGCAGACGCCCCGTATCACCCACCTGACCACCCGATTCACCGTAGAACGGCGTCCGGTCGAGGATGACCCAGGCGCTCTGCCCGGGTTCGATGCTCGGCACCGATTCGCCGTGCACGAAGAGTTCGGTGACCTTCGCACTGGCGCGCGTCTCGCTGTAGCCGAGAAATTCGCTCACCGACTCCGGTACGAAGTCCGCCGTCGTTGCCGCGAAGTGACTGGCGGCCCGCGCCCGTTCGCGCTGCGCCTGCATGTGCTCCTCGAAACCCTCCATGTCGAGTTCGAGCCCGCGCTCGCGGGCGATGTCGGCGGTGAGGTCGGCCGGGAAGCCGTAGGTATCGTAGAGGCGGAAGATGACCTCACCCGGGAGGATCCTGCCCCCGCCGAGCTTTGCGACCTCCTCCTCGAGAATGCCGAGCCCCGAGGCCAGAGTGGCCGCAAAGCGCTTTTCTTCCTTGAGAAGCTGCGCCTTGACCTCCCCTTCAGCCGCAGCCAGTTCCGGAAAGGCCGCGCCCATTTCGGCCACGAGCGCCGGCACCAGCGCATGGAAAAAGGGCTTGTCGGCACCGAGCTTGTGCCCGTGACGAGAGGCGCGGCGAATGATGCGCCGGAGCACGTAACCACGTCCCTCGTTCGAGGGCAGCACGCCATCACAGATGAGAAAGGCGCAGGAGCGGAGGTGATCGGCGATGACACGCAACGAGGGCGAGTCGAGGTTTTCGACACCGAGTTCGGCAGCCGCCGCCTTGATGAGCCTCGCGAACAGGTCGATCTCGTAGTTCGAATGCACGTGCTGAAGCACGGCGGCAATGCGCTCGAGGCCCATGCCGGTATCGACGCAGGGTTCGGGCAGCGGCGTCATGGTGCCATCGGCCGACCGGTCGAACTGCATGAAGACGAGGTTCCAGATTTCGATGTAGCGATCGCCGTCTTCGTCTGGCGATCCCGGAGGGCCGCCCGGGACATCGGGACCGTGGTCATAGAAGATTTCCGAGCAGGGACCACAGGGGCCGGTATCACCCATCATCCAGAAGTTGTCTGCCGCACCGATGCGCACGACGCGCTCGGCCGGCACGCCGATATCCTCGAGCCAGATGGCTTCGGCCTCGTCGTCTTCCTCGAAGATCGTGACCCAGAGTCTGTCCTGCGGCAGCCCGAGTTCCACCGTGAGGAATTCCCAGGCGAAGCGGATGGCGTCCTTCTTGAAGTAGTCGCCGAAGCTGAAATTGCCCAGCATCTCGAAGAAGGTGTGATGCCGCGCGGTATAGCCGACGTTGTCGAGGTCGTTGTGCTTGCCGCCCGCGCGTACGCAGCGCTGCGAGGTGACCGCGCGCTTGTAGTCACGCACCTCCTCGCCCGTGAAGACGTCCTTGAACTGCACCATGCCCGCATTGGTGAAGAGGAGCGTCCTGTCGTTGCCGGGCACGAGCGAACTCGATGGCACGATACGGTGCCCGTGCGCCTCGAAATAGGACAGGAAGCGATCACGAATGTCGGAGGTGGTGACCGGAAGCGAGGTACTCATGAGAGGGCGCTGGAACTGTCGGGAAAAACATTTCATTATAGCGCGTCATGGCGCGTCTTCGATGGCGGCACGCGCCGTACGCTGCGCCACATCGGCCGCACGCCGCGCCGTGGCCGAATCGAAACCGCGGGCCCGGAGAAAGCGTGCCTGTCGGGCGCGTTCACGCTGTTCGCCACTGGCGAGTTCGGCATCCGAGAACCGCCGTTGCAGGGCCTCGGTGGCATTTCCGACCCAGTCTTCCTGACCCAGTTCGTCAAGCGCGTCGCGCTGCAACTCGCTGTCGATGCCGCGTTCACCGAGCTTCGCGCGGATGGCGAGCGGTCCGTAGCCCTTGTCGCGTCGCTGTTCGGCCAGTGAAGCAGCGTAACGCGCGTCGTTCAGGTAACCGGCCTCGACCAGCGCGTCGAGCACGGCTTCGATGACCTCGGCCAGCGTTTCGGCATCGATTTCCGCCACGCCGGCGCCGGATTCGAGCTCACTCGCCCGCCGGTTGCGGCGCTTGCGGCCGGACGCCTGCGGACGTGAGAGCTTGCGGGTGAGTTCGGCGCGGGAGTGATCGCGCCGCGCAAGCAGGCGCACGGCGCGATCATGCAGGCTGCGATACAGCGATGAATCAGGCGTCTTCAGCGAGCGCAGCCTCGGCATCGTCCTGTTCGGATGCCGCATCCGCCTTGCTCAGCAGTTTGGCGCGGAGCTTCTGCTCGATGTCATTGGCGATATCGGGGTTTTCCCTGAGGAAGTTGCGCACGTTTTCCTTTCCCTGGCCGATGCGATCGCCGTTGTAGCTGTACCAGGCGCCCGCCTTGTCGACGAAGCCATGCTGCACGCCGAGATTGATGAGTTCCCCTTCGCGCGAGCTGCCTTCGCCGTAGAGAATCTCGAACTCGGTCTGGCGGAAGGGGGGGGCCATCTTGTTCTTGACCACCTTGACGCGCGTTTCGTTGCCGATGATTTCATCGCCCCGCTTGATGCCGCCGATGCGGCGAATGTCCATGCGCACCGATGAATAGAACTTCAGCGCGTTGCCGCCCGTGGTGGTTTCGGGGCTGCCGAACATGACGCCGATCTTCATGCGGATCTGGTTGATGAAGATGACGAGCGTGTTGGTACGCTTGATGTTGCCGGTGAGCTTGCGCAGCGCCTGTGACATCAGCCGCGCATGCAGACCGACATGGGAATCACCCATGTCGCCTTCGATTTCGGCTTTCGGCGTCAGCGCGGCAACCGAATCGACGACGATGATGTCGACGGCGCTCGACCGCACCAGCATGTCGACGATTTCCAGTGCCTGATCACCCGTGTCCGGCTGGGAGATGAGGAGATCGTCGACGTTGACGCCGAGCTTTCCGGCGTATTCGGGGTCGAGAGCGTGCTCGGCATCGACAAACGCCGCGGTGCCACCGGTTTTCTGGCACTCCGCAACGACCTGCAGCGCCATGGTGGTCTTGCCCGAGGATTCAGGGCCATAGATTTCGCAGATGCGTCCGCGCGGCAGGCCGCCGATGCCGAGTGCGATGTCCAGCCCCAGCGAGCCGGTGGAAATGACGTCGATGTCACGCAGTATGGCGGAATCGCCCATGCGCATGATGGTGCCCTTGCCGAACTGCTTCTCGATCTGCCCGAGGGCGGCGGCAAGCGCCTTCTGCTTGTTGTTGTCCACTGTTGCGTTCTCCTTGGTGAGTGGTAATGCGACCAGCGACATCCGTGACCGTGTCGCGCAGAGGCATTGTCTCACAGGAAAACAGTGGGAGCACTGTATAGACTGTAAATGGAATCAGACAGGCATGCAGGCCACACACCTGTCGAACGGCAGCAGTGACGGAAACCGCGCCCGGACGCCGCCGGGAAGGAATAGGATGCCGCGTCAGTCGCCTTCGGCCATGCAACGATCGAAGCTTCCCGCCTCGAGCTTCTCCCGTTCGCGGCACAGGGTCTCGATTTCGGCCTCGACCTCCGACTGCTTGCGCACCTTCTTGTCGATCCGTTCACGCACGGCCGCTTCCTTCCTGCGCGTCTCTTCGAGGCTCTCCTCGACTTCGGCCAGTGCTGCCTTCTGTTCGGCCAGCAGCTTTTCGAGTTCCTCGACACTGAGTTCGCCGGGGGCTTCGCGTCCGGCCGCGCCGAGAGCGTCGAGTTCATCGGACACGGCATCGAGCGACATGCCCTCGGACGCGCCTTCGGCCTTGCCGGTACCGTCGGTATCGCCATCGCTCTGCGCAACTGCGGTGGCAGAGAACAGGATCGCACCCAGCAACAGGCCGGAGGCAGGCAGAATCGTGGCAGGGATACGCATCATGGTGAAGCTGTCAGTCCGTTGGGTTGTCAACTCGGATGATCGTACCATGCAAGGTTGCTGCCACTGCCTGTCGTCGTACCGCCGCACGATTGCCGTCGAAACGGAACAGCGCCGCACTGCTCTGCATCTCGCCATTGCGGTGCGGCCAGCGCCACCCCACCCAGACGCTGCCCACGGGTTTGCCGGGCACCGCCCCGCCGGGGCCGGCGATGCCACTGACGGCCACGGCAACATCCGCTGCGGCCTTCCCGGCGGCGCCTTCGAGCATCTCGAGCACCACCGCGTCGCTGACCGCCCCATGCCGTTCGAGGGTATCCATCCCGACCCCGAGCAACTGCTGCTTGGCGGTATTGGCGTAGGTCACGAAGCCCTGCTCGAACCATTCCGAGCTGCCGGCCACCGCCGTGATGGCGCCGGCGACGAGACCGCCCGTGCACGATTCGGCCGTGGTGATGGTGAAACCCCGCGCCTGCAGGCACTGACCGAGTGCCAGCGACAGTGCCTCGATGGCCGCATCGTCGATCACCCTGCCGGCAGCGACGCCTGCATCGACGACCCTGCCCTCGATGTCCGTGTACCGGGCCTGTGTCTGATCATTCATCAGTGATTGCCTCCGCCACCGGGGGACGTGCTGCCGCACCTCGGCAAGACCTCGTTAAACTGGTGCCATGGCAACCGGTGACACTCAGACGCCGATGATGCAGCAGTATCTCGGCATCAAGGCGCAATACCCCGATACCCTGCTCTTCTACCGCATGGGTGACTTCTACGAGCTCTTCCACGACGACGCGAAACGCGCCGCCGAGGTGCTCGACATCACCCTGACCGCGCGGGGCAAGAGCAGCGGCAAGCCGATCCCGATGGCAGGCGTACCGTATCACGCGGCCGACAACTACCTTGCGCGGCTCGTCAGACAGGGGCTGTCGGTGGCGATCTGCGAACAGACCGGAGACGTCAACGCGAAAGGACCGGTCAGGCGCGAGGTGGTGCGCGTGGTCACCCCGGGCACGCTCACCGAGGAAAACCTGCTCGATGCCGGGCGCAGTGCCTACCTCGTGGCCCTCGCCGAGAGCGGGGGCAGCGATCATCGGGTAGCCCTCGCCGCGCTTGATGTCGCCGCAGGCGACCTTGCCGTCATGGAACCCGCCACCCGCGAGGACCTCGTCGCCGAGATCGCGCGCCTCGCTCCCGCCGAACTGCTCGTTGCCGAAGGCAGCGCTTTCGCAAGCCTCCCCGGCAACCATGTCGTGACCACGCGCGCGCCGTGGCTGTTCGAACCCGGCGCGGCCAGAAAGCTCCTGCTCGAGCATTTCCGGGTACAGAGCCTCGAAGCCTTCGGCGTCGAAGAGCGACCACTGGCACTCACCGCGGCAGCGGTCGCACTCGGTTACGCGCGCGAAACCCACTGCGGACGTCTGGCACAGGTGACGGCCCTCAGATTCGAGAAACCCTCCGACACCATTCTGCTCGACCCCGGTACGCGTCGCCACCTGGAACTGGTCGAGAGCCAGAGTGGCGATCAAAAGCATACGCTTGCGGGTGTCATCGACCGTACCGCCAGTCCGCTCGGCGCGCGCCGTCTGCGCCGCTGGCTGACGCAGCCACTGCGCTCGCGGCCGCTGATCCACGAACGCCAGGAGCAGATCGCCGCCATCATGACCCTGTCGCTGACAGAGGCCGTGCGCGACGAACTCGCTCGCATCCACGATCTCGAGCGCATCGTCACGCGTATCCAGAATGGCTCGGCCAACCCCCGCGAACTTGACCGCGTCCGTCTGAGCCTCGAGCGCCTGCCCGAACTCCTCGCGCTGTTCACACCCGCTCGTGACGGCGCGGCCCATGCCCTCGAGCCCTTGCTGGCAACACTCGCGACGCCGGTCGAGGCCGCGGCACTCATCGGCCATGCGATCGTCGACAATCCACCCGTGGTACTGCGAGAAGGCGGCGTGATTGCCGACGGGCATGACGCCGAACTCGACGAACTGCGCTCGCTCGGCGGCGACGCGAAGGCCTTTCTCGAAGCGCTCGAACAGCGCGAACGCGAAGCCACGGGCATCAGCTCGCTCAAAGTCGGCTACAACCGCGTGCACGGCTTCTACATCGAGACTTCGCGTCAGCAGGCAGCGCCCGAACACTACATCCGTCGGCAGACGCTCAAGAATACCGAGCGCTACATCACGCCGGAACTGAAAGCCCACGAAGACAAGGTGCTCGGTGCGCGCGAGAAGTCACTGGCGCGCGAGAGGCAGCTCTTCGCGGCCCTGCTCGACGCCCTCGCGCCGGAGCTGCCGCAGCTCCGTGCCATTGCCGACGCCCTCGCCTCGCTCGATGTGCTCAACAGCTTCGCCATCGTCGCAGACGCCCACGACTGGTGCCGTCCGCGCCTCGACGACACACCCGGCATGGCCATCGAGGACGGACGGCACCCGGTGGTCGAGGCCCTGATCGACGAACCTTTCGTCGCCAACCCCCTGCACCTCGACGACAACCGGCGCATGCTGCTCGTGACGGGCCCGAACATGGGTGGTAAATCCACCTTCATGCGCCAGAATGCGCTGATTGCATTGCTGGCCCATACCGGCAGCCACGTTCCGGCAAGCGCGGCGCGAATCGGACCGATCGACCGGATCTTCACGCGCATCGGCGCCTCCGATGATCTCGCGCGCGGTCAGTCGACCTTCATGGTGGAGATGATCGAAGCAGCCAACATCCTGCGCAACGCCACCGCAGACTCGCTGGTGCTCATGGACGAGATCGGGCGTGGCACCAGCACCTGGGATGGCCTCGCCCTTGCCTGGGCCTGTGCCGAACATCTTGCCAGCAACAACCGGGCACTGTGTCTGTTTGCCACGCACTACTTCGAACTGACCGAACTCGCCGACAGCCACGAGGCCATCGACAACGTGCACCTCGACGCAGTCGAACACGAGGGGCGCATCATCTTCATGCACAGCATCCGCACCGGCGCCACCAACCGCAGCTATGGCCTCCAGGTGGCGGAGCTCGCAGGCCTTCCGGATTCAGCCCTGCAATACGCCCGAGAACGGCTTGAGCTACTGGAATCCCGTACAGATACTGCCGGTATCGTCAATGCGCGCCCGCCAGGCAGCCACGAAGCGCACGCCGCGTCGCCCGGCATGGACGACAAGCAGCCGTTTCCTGACCTTGCAGCCGACAACGCAGCACCAGGGCACAACACCGGCGCAACGGTGGAACCGGCCCGGGCAGCTTCGCCGCAGCTCGATCTCTTTGCCGTCGAAGGCGCACTGGCACGTTACCTCGCCGAGATCGCGCTCGACGACACCACCCCGCGGGAAGCCATCGAGCACCTCTACCGCCTCCGCCAGCTCGCCGAACCCACGGCACCGGCAGCGCATGCTACCTTTGCCTCATGAGTACCTTTTCCCGTGCCGGTTTGATCGTCAAGTTTCATGACGAGAGCGTCGCCAACACACTTGCCGACGTCATCGCCTGTCTCGAACAGTTCGGCATCGAACCGATGCTGGACAACAGTACGCGTGGCCTTGTCGAAGGTCACGACACCGTCTCGATCAACGAACTCGGCGAAGCCGCCGACATTGCCATCGTCATCGGTGGCGACGGCACTCTCCTCGCTGCCGCGCGTGCCCTTGTCGATCATCAGGTGCCGATCATCGGCGTCAATCGCGGGCGCCTCGGTTTTCTTGTCGATGTCTCTCCGGACGAAGGGCTGGAGGTGCTTTCCAACATGCTCAACGGTCAGTACCTTGCCGAGGAGCGCGCCATGCTCGATACGCACATCGTACGGGACGGTGAAACCATCAACAGCAGCTACGCCTTCAACGACACCGTGATTCGCGTGCGCGACGTGCTGCAGATCATGGACTTCGACGTGATCATCGACGACGTTCTCGTGAATCACCAGCGCGCCGATGGCCTGATCGTGGCAACACCCTCGGGCAGCACCGCCTATTCGCTGTCCAACGGCGGCCCCATCGTCGGTCCCACGGTGGACGCCTTCATCGTGCAGCCGATCTGCGCCCATACGCTCACGAGCCGCCCACTCATGGTCGATGCGGCGTCGTCACTGCGCGTGCATCTGTGGGACGACGAAGTCATGCGGGCGCAGGTGGTCTGCGACGGTCAGGTATACATGGACGCAATGCTTGGCGACATGATCGACATCCGCAGAATGGACAATCGGGTGACTCTGCTGCATCCCGAAACCTACGACTACCACCGTATCCTCCGGGAAAAGCTGAACTGGGGTTAATATCAGCATTCGGAACAACCCACCATCGTGAACAGGACAACTGGAGACAAGGGAATGCTCGAGCACCTGCACATCCGCCACCTCGCCATCATCGACGAGGCCAAGATCGAATTCGAGCGCGGCATGACCGCGCTGACCGGGGAAACCGGCGCCGGCAAGTCGATTCTGCTCGACGCCCTCGGCCTGCTGCTCGGCGATCGCGCGCGGAGCGACCTCGTCCAGGAAGGCAAGCAGCGCGCCGAGGTTGCCGCAAGCTTCGCCATCGAGGATCTGCCCGAGATCACGAACTGGATCGACAATCAGCAACTCGATGCCGATGGTGAGTGTCTGATCCGTCGCACCGTCAGCGCCGGTGGCAAGTCACGGGCGAGCATCAACGGCACACCGGTAACCCTCGCTACCCTCAGGGAACTGGGTTCGATGCTGGTCGGCATCCACGGCCAGCACGCGCATCAGCGTCTGCTCGACGCCGGTGAGCAGCGCCGCATCCTCGACGCCCGTGTCGACAAGGCGCTCGTCGACGAGACCGCCGCAGCCTGGGCATCCTGGTCCAGCCTGCAGCAGGCCCTCGATGAACACCGCAGCAGTCAGCAGGCGCGTGAGCAGCGTATCGACCTCCTGAGTTTCCAGTTGCAGGAATTCGACGAACTCGACATCGGCACACTCTCGATCGAGGAACTCGAATCCGAACATCGCTGGCTCGCCAATGCCGACAGACTCAGGCAGGCGGCCGCACAGGCACTGGCTGCACTCGATGACACCGCGGCGCCCGCCATCGACAAGGCCATCGCGCCACTCGGGGAACTCGCTGCCATCGACGAGCGCCTGCGCGAAGGGCTCGACCTCGTCGAGTCGGCCGGCATCCAGGTGCGCGAAACCGTGAGCCTGCTCGCGAGCAGCCTTGCCTCGCTCGAGCACGACGATGCTCGCCTCGACTGGCTCGACGAGAAACTCGGTGTGCTGCATCGCCTCGGCAGGAAGCACGGTGCCGAGATTGCCGCACTGCCCGAGATCGAGGAAACGCTGCGCGCCGAACTCGATCGCCTCGAGGCACCCGCAGCCTCGCTCGAGGCGCTGCAGGCCGACTGCGACGCCGCCGAAGCACAGTATCTGAGCGCCGCCAGAGCGCTCGGCGCGGCGCGCCGAAGCGCCGCCGGAGCGCTCGGACAGGAGATCAGCCGCTCGTTGCAGTCAATGAAGATGAAGGACGCACGCTTCGAGGTCGACATCGACAGCGACCCGTCCCGCGCCTCCGCTCACGGTGTCGATCGCGTGGCGTTCCGGGTGGCCGCCAACGCCGGGCAGAGCCCGCAACCCCTGGCCAGGGTGGCGTCCGGCGGCGAACTCTCGCGCATCAGCCTCTGCATCGAACTTGCGGGGCTCGAACGGCGCTCGGTGCCGACACTGATTTTCGACGAGGTCGACAGCGGCGTCGGTGGCGCCGTGGCCGAAACCGTGGGCAGGCTGCTCAGACAGGTCGGCAACACGGCTCAGGTGCTGTGCGTGACGCATCTGCCGCAGGTGGCGGCGCAGGCCCATGCGCATCTGCAGGTGGCGAAGCACACCCGCGGCGGCAAGACCCGCACGCGCATCAAGCCGCTAACGGGCGATGCGCTTCGCGACGAGATCGCCCGCATGCTCACGGGCAGCCGCCTCAGCGAAAGCAGCCGCCGCAACGCAGCCGAGATGCTGGCCGAGGCGCAGGCGAACGACTGAACATCGGCAGAGCGCATCATTCGTCGACGCAGCGCATCATTCGTCGAAGGCAGGCGCCGCAGACAGGCCACGCGGCGGCCGTCGCCGCCCGAAGAGAGAAGAGAAGCTCAGGTGTCTTCGCCCTGATACTCGCCGTAGAGAATGATCTTGTGTTCGTTGAGCGTGTAGCCGAGTTCGGCGGCGATTTCATGCAGCCGCTTCTCGATCTTCTCGTCCTTGAATTCCGACACCTTACCGCTCCTGACGCAGACGATGTGGTCGTGATTGTCGCCCGTGTCGAGTTCGAACAGGGCCTGACCACCATCGAAGTGGTGGCGCGTCACCAGCCCCGCCGCCTCGAACTGCGTCAGCACGCGATACACCGTGGCAAGGCTGATGTCGCCACCCTGTTCGTGCAGTGATCGATACACGTCCTCGGCACTCATGTGATGCTCTTCGGCCTGCTCGAGCAGTTCGAGAATGTTCAGCCGCGGCAGTGTTACCTTGAGCCCGGCACGTCGGAGATCATGCGTAATGGATGAATTCTGAGTCATACTAAGCGACCAAATGGGTTTGAAGCGCACGCGCCGCCACTTGACCGAGAGTCGCCTGCGCGTAAAAAACCCCACAGATTATAAGCCCACCGCCACAAGTGAATGCAAGGCATGATTCGTCACCTGCACCACCCCGCAGCCGCCCTCGCCCTGTTGCTGCCGCTCCTGCTCGGCGCCTGCGGCGGTGATCCCTTCTGGTTACCACGCGCACACAAGATCAGCATCCAGCAAGGCAACATCCTGAGCGACGAGCAGTTCCAGCGCTTGAAGCCCGGCATGCCGCGCGAGGAGGTGCGCCTGCTGATCGGGGCACCGGTAGTAGTGACGCCCTTCCATGCCGATCGCTGGGACTACGTGTATACCGAAGGCCCGGCGGGCTCGCAGATCGTCGCCCGGCGTGCGTCTCTCGTGTTCGAGAACGACGTACTCGCGCGCATCGAACACAACCATGACGAAGAAAGCGGCAAGAAACCGATGAAACGTTACTGGTGGGAAGCCTGGCGCGACCCTGAAGATGAGCCTGAAGACAAGCCTGTAGACGAGCCTGAAGGCTGACTGCCACGTCGAGGCTTGCCGCTGGTACGCGCAACACGCCGCCGCCGAGTCATGGGATCCTGTGCCAGCGGACGATACACCTCGAGACGTTCACCGTCGGCAAGCGGACGGTCATCATCCACGCACTCGCCGAAGACGCCGATCGGAACCGTCACGGCGTCGATACCGGTCTGCTCGAGGGCGCGCGCCAGGGCAGCATCCTCGTCCAGAGCCTTGAACAGCGCCTCGCGCGCGGTGATCGGCGTCGCCGAATGAAGCGTCACGCGCCAGACCTTTCGTGGCAAGGCAAGGATCACCTCGATACCACCACCGGCAGACTGTTCCCCGGCGCCCCTCCTGTCGCGCACCGTCATGTCCCGGGAGGCATGCCTTGCCCGATTGCGCGCCCGCGGCCTGCGGCCTTGAGGGCAGCGGCACGCGCGATGAAGGCCTGCACCTGCCCGTCGACGATGCGCTGGAAGGCTCGCCCGAGAAGGGCTCCGAGCATGCGACTCTCGAACTCGAAATCAAGCTCGAGCGACACGCGCGCCGCCGCTGCGTCGAGCGGTACGAATCGCCACTGCCCTGAAAGCCTCCGGAAGGGTCCTTCAACGAGTCCCAGCGACAGGGCGCGACCGGGTTCGAGACGGTTTCTCGTGGTGAAGGAAAGCTTCTGCAGCTTGAGATCGACATGAACCCGCGCCACCTGATGCTCGGGGCCTTCCTCGAGCACCTCGGCACCCGCACACCAGGGCAGGAATTCCGGATAGGACTCGACATCCCTGACGAGCTCGTACATGTCCTCGGCCGACGACGACACCAGAGCTGACCTCGATACCTTTCCCATCGCTGTAGAATGCCCGTATGGCGAAAAAGAACAAGAAGAAACCGGCTGGCACCGGCGGTTCACTGATCGTGCGCAACAAGCGTGCGACCTTCGATTATCGCATTGACGAGAAGTACGAGGCAGGCCTTGCGTTGCAGGGCTGGGAAGTGAAGAGCCTGCGCGCCGGCAAGGTACAACTGACCGACGGTCACGTGCAGATCCATCGCGGCGAAGCCTGGCTGCTGAACTGCAACATCACCCCGCTCAATACCGCCTCGTCACATTACGTGATCGAGAACCGGCGTCGCCGCAAGCTCCTCCTGCACCGCCGCGAGATTGCGCGCCTGACCGGCGCCGTGGAGCGCAAGGGCTACTCCATCGTCGCCATGTCGATGTTCTGGAAGCGTGGCAAGGTCAAGCTCGAGATCGGTCTCGGCAAGGGCAAGAAGGAATACGACAAGCGTGCCGCCATCAGGAACCGCGACTGGCAGCGTGACAAGGCGCGCGTGGTGCGCACGCACTGAACCGCCATACCGCTCCGCCTTGCGTTTCATGGCCACCACCCGGCGCGCCGGCGCGATGCGTCCCATCAGGCGTCGTGCCGAGCGTACTGATCAGGGTGTCGGCACGTGCCGATCCCAGGCCGAAACCCCGTCCTCGCCCTGCTCCCTGAGGAGTGCGAGCCATTCCTCGTGCGCGAGGGTTTCCTCGTCGTTCGCCCTGACCACGACAAGCCGCGATACGTCGATGTCCAGTGAAACCGTGCGCGATTCGCCGCTGCCCGCTTGCTCGTTCTCTTCCAGCAGCAGCGACTCCTGGCCGCCGGTGAGTGCAAGATAGACTTCAGCAAGAATTTCAGCGTCGAGCAGTGCGCCATGCAGCGTGCGATGCGCATTGCTGATGCCGAGGCGCTTGCAGAGTGCGTCGAGGCTGTTGCGCTGCCCGGGATAGCGCTTGCGCGCCAGCATCAGCGTGTCGGTGACGACGCACTCGTCGGCGAGCCAGAGCGGCGTGTTCAGGAGTCTGAATTCGTGTTCGATGAAGCCGACATCGAATGCCGCGTTGTGGATCAGCAGTTCGGCGCCGACAAGGTAGTCGCGAATCTCGCGCGACACCTCGGCAAAGCGCGGCTTGTCGGCCAGGAACTCGTCGGTGATGCCATGCACGGCGACCGCCTCGGCGCCCACCTCACGGTCAGGCTGCACGTAGAGGTGCAGGTTGTTGCCCGTGGGGCGACGATCGACGAGTTCCACGCAACCGATCTCGATCAGCCGGTCGCCGCTTGCCGGGTCGAGGCCGGTGGTCTCGGTATCGAGAACGATCTGTCGTGAACCGGATCGCGCACTGGATCTCAAATCGGATCGCGAGTCGGTCTGCGATCCGGATGCCGTGCCGGAATCCGCTCCGGTTCCCGCGTGGGATGTCGTCATGGTGCAGGTGTGTCTCGCTGGCTGGCTCGGCAGTTTCTGACCCGGCCGTCGGCACCGGGCGGGTGATCGACCATCCGGTACGATGTTCAGCCGAGCATTTCGTCGATGGCCTCGTTGGCAAGCGTATCGCAACGCTCGTTTTCGGTGTGACCGCTGTGACCCTTGACCCACTGCCAGTCGATGCGGTGGCGCGCGCCGAGCGCATCGATCTGCTGCCAGAGATCGACATTCCTGACCGGTTCCTTCGACGCGGTTTTCCAGCCGCGGCGCTTCCAGTTCTGCATCCACTCGGTAACGCCGCGGCGCACGTACTGCGAGTCGGTCGTGAGCACCACCTCGCTGTCGCGCTTGAGCGCGCCAAGTGCCTCGATCACTGCCGTCATTTCCATGCGGTTGTTGGTGGTATCGGGTACGGCGCCCTTGAGCTCCTTGTAATGCCGGCCGGCGCGCAGCACCACGCCCCAGCCGCCAGGCCCCGGGTTGCCCCGGCAGGCACCGTCGGTAAAGATCTCGATCTTCATTTGCGATTGCGACGAAGCCGTTCGCGATAGTGTTCGAGACGGGCGATGCGTGCACTGACGGGCTCGGCAAGGCCACCACCCTCGCGTGCATAGCTTGCGCCCAGCGCGCGCGAGGGCTGCCAGACACGCTGCCGCAACAGGGTCATCGGCACGCTCTGCTTCTTCGCGCGCATGATGTAGATACCGCCGACACCGGTATGACTGCCCCATGCCGGCTCCAGCCTTGCGAGGCGACGCAGCAGCCGCGCGTTGTTGAGCGGCGGGCGCAGGAACAGCGACTGACGATGTTCCACCGCGTAGTCGAGCACCGACAACCATTCGCCCACACGCCAGCGCGAATAGAAGCGCCCCCGCCAGGGCATGCGTCCGCGCCAGCCCCCGAGCACGTGACGCAGGCCGAAAAGACTGTAGGGATTGAAGCCGATGATGACAAGTTGTCCATCGCTGCTGAGTACCCGATCGGCCTCGCGCAGCGCCTGATGCGGTTCACTGCAGAAATCGAGGGTATGCATGAATACCACGCACTTCATGGTGTCGTTGGCCACGGGCAGTGCCAGCACATCGCCATGAACATCGGCCTTGCTGCCGGGTGCATCGAGCACGATGGTGCGATACAGGCCCGAGCCCTCGAGCAGCGAAGCCTCCGGCAGGGGGTTGCCGACCTGCAGCCCCTGATAGCCGAAAAGATCATTGACGCTGGCCTGCAGAGCGGGCACGAGTTGCTCGGCAATGGCCTGCCCGAGCGGTGTTCGATACCAGTCGAGCAACGCCGCCTGGGACTCCAGCCAGCCCGGTGAAGCCTGCGATGATGGATGCCTGCCGCCGTTCAACTCTGTATCATTCCCTGCCATAGATCCGATGCATCGAGTGAGCATGTTGCCGAAGTCCGACGCCCCTCTGCCCTCTCCAGTGAAACCCGAAACGAAGCCGACAACTCGGCGTCATTCCACTTTCGCTGCCAGTATATCGCTGACGCTGCTGCTCTGCCCGCCGATCCTCCGTGGCGAGCCCAGCCAGCCTGAACCGCAGCCCGTACCGCAGCTCGACAGCTTCGAGGATCCCGTGCTCAACAACCTCGCAGCCGACAACTTCGCGGTCATGAACCTCGCAACCGATGACCCGGTGATGCAGAACCTCGCGGTCAGGAGCCATGCGCACGATGACTTCTCGATCGACAACCTCGCGCTCGATGCCATGTCGGCACCGCACCTCGCCAATACCGACGAAACCGATCGCCCCATGCTCGTGGAAGTGCCCGACAGTCACGTCTATCGCGGCGCACCCGTGGTACCGGTGCTGGTGACCACCAGCAGCCGCATGCTCGACGAACACGAAAGCGGTGAAGACTGGGCTTCGGTCGAAGTCATTCGTCAGCGCTCGGAACTCCTCCGCCTGGTGCAGGGCGACAGCGGCAGCAACCCCGCAAGCTCTTCTTCGAGCATCATCCGTCGCGACCTGCCTGCCTGGGAGGCCATCGCCACGTCCACGCGCATCGCGATCCCGAGGGAGGAAGCCATTGCGGACTACCTCGCCCGGTATCGCAAGGAGGCGATGTGGATCAGTCGCATACTCGAGCGCGCCACGCCTTTCATCGGTCACCTTGTCGACGAACTCGACGAGCGATATCTGCCCGTGGAACTGGCGCTTCTGCCCGCGATCGAAAGCGGTTTTCAGGTCAGCGTGGTGAGCACCGGCCAGGCTGCCGGCCTCTGGCAGATCGTGCCGCTCACGGCGAAGGAGATCGGGCTCGAGCGCAACGTCTGGTTCGACGGACGCAGCGACATCGTGCATTCGACACGGGCCGCGCTTGATTACCTGAGATTCCTCAACGCCGAGTTCCAGGGTGACTGGGAACTGACGCTTGCGGCCTACAACGCGGGCCCCGGGCGTGTCAGGCGTGCCGTCGAACGCAACCGCCTGGCTGGCTTCGGCACCGATTTCTGGTCGCTCAAACTCCCCAGGGAGACGCGTGAGTACGTACCGAAGTACCTTGCACTGCTGGCGCTGGTGCGCGAACACACGATCGATCCCGTGGCCGAACTCGAGATTCCCGAGGTGGCACGTGGTACTGCCTTCACCCCGCTCGATTTCGAGCAACGCGTGAGTGTCGATCGCGTGGCGCAGGCACTCGATGTGCCTGAATCCGAGCTCCGGCGTCTCAATGCCGGACTTGTCCACGGCGTCACGCCACCAAACGGCCCGCACTTTCTCTATCTGCCCGGCGACGACATCAACGGCTACGCCGACAGGATCGCCACCGGCCTGCCCTCGGCCCTGTACTCCCTGCCGCTCACGCACACCGTGAAAGCGGGTGACACCATCAGCGGCATCGCGGAGAAATACCACATCAGCCAGCAGCGCCTCCGGGAATTGAACGCACTCGAAGACTCGAGCATTTTCATCGGCCAGAAACTCGCGGTGCTCGACGTCAGCACCCAGAGAACCACTGGACGCATCGAATATGTCGTGACCATCGGTGACACGCTGTCGGATATCGCCGCGCGCTTCTCGGTGAACCTGACCGACATCCACGATGCCGATGGCAAGGTGCTCGAAAGCGACGTGATCCACCCGGGTGTCACGCTCAGTATCGATACCGGCAAGCAGGCCGTCGTCGACACCGATGACGCCTCCGACATCGATGTTTCGGTAGAAGACAACCGTCTGAACGGTTGACGGACGCGCCGAGTCGGGCCAGTATTACATGATTGTGTCATGACGTTCGCGCACGCATGCGCGGACGAGAGTAACGGAGATTTCCGAGTCGGAGATTCAATGGCAAGTATCATCGTCACCAACGACAACAACGAAGTCGACGAATACGAGTTTGGTCCCGACCAGAATGTGATTTCCATCGGTCGACGCTCGAGCAACGAAGTCTGCCTGACCGATCTCTCGGTCAGTGGACGCCACGCACGCCTCACGCGTGACGAAGGCGGCACCTGGGTCGAAGACCTCAACAGCACCAACGGTACCTACATCAACGGCCGCCTGATCTCGCGCCAGCGTCTGCACAATGGCGATGAACTCATGCTCGGCAAGATCCGCCTGACCTGGCTGATCGATGCCGAAGCATCGGAACCGACTACCGCTGCGCCGCGCACATCTGCGCCGCGCACATCCACAAGCCTGCCGGCCAGCGGCATGGTCGCTGAAGCGGTCAGCGAATCGGCCACGGCGTCGGTCGGCGCAACCACGCCGGCATCCGTGGCCGAATCCACGGCCATCAGTGCCACGGCACTGCTCGACGATGACGACTACGATCCCGAAGAAGAGGCCGCGGTAGCGGCCGCCGTGGCTGCCTCGGCCGACATTCCCGAATTCGCAGCGGTGGCACGCCGCCCCGCCCCGGCAAGGGCAGCGGTTTCCGAGCCGGCCGACGCCACCGCCAACAGCACGCTCGAGAATCTGGCTGCCGACCTTCTCGGCATTGCACCCACAGCAGAAGGTGCGGACAGCGCACCAGCGGCGCTTGACGACGACGATGACGACGCAGCGATTCTCGCGGAGTTCGGTATCGACAAGGCCGACCCGGAACTCTCCCGCCGTTCGGCGCCCGTCAGTCAGGCGGTAGACGACCCGCTCGACGCCTCCGACGAGGAAGAACGCGAGTTTCTCGAAGCAGCGCGTCTCTTCAACACGCCGTCGGACGCCGCCCCTGAGCTTTCGGCCAACATGACGCTGCAGCCGCCCGAATTCTCGATCGACGACGACGTCGACCACGACCACGACAGGACCGACGATGACGGACAGCAGCTCAGCCTGACCGCCAGAGCACGGCTGGCGCTGGGCCGTGTGCCGAGCGTCACCGCCGGACAACGCGAACACCCGGATGCCGGCGCCACGCATGATCACGTCGGTGTCGACGCCGATCATGCCGACGACTCCTCCGCACCGACCTCCGACATGTCCGTGGCTGCTCGTGCCCGAGCGGCGCTCGAGCCTGAAGCGCCCGGAACGGCAACCCGACACGCCGAAGCTGCCTCCGGCAACGCCTCGACCGCGCCTGCCGCGGCATCATCGGTAACCACGCTGCATCGTCCTTCTGCCGATCAGGACACGATCCAGCCGACACACGAACTCGACAAGCCGCGCACTCCGTCGAGCGGCGCGGTGATCGAAATCAAGAACGGTGCGAAGTCAGGTCAGATCCTGCCCATCGACAAGCCGGTGACCACACTCGGGCGTCCGGGCATCCAGATTGCCGCCATCATGCGCAAACCGGATGGCTATTTCCTCATGCACATCGAGAGCGACGACAGCGTCAACCGCCCCACGCTCAATCGCGACGCCATCGGCGACGAGCCGGTGCTGCTGCACAGCGGCGACGAACTCAACGTCGCCGGCATCGACGTCGAATTCATGCTGTCCTGAGCCGCCGCATTCCGCATTGCCCCGCACCTCAGCGAGCGCTCGACGAGCGTACTCAACGAACGCTCAGCGAGCGGAGAACAGTCCGCTCGAGAGGTAGCGGTCGCCCCGATCGCAGACGATGCAGACGATGACCGCGTTCTCGAGCGTGTCGGCCAGTGCGAGTGCCGCATGCAGCGCACCACCCGAGGACATCCCCGCGAGGATGCCTTCCTCGGTCGCAAGCCGTCGGGTCATCGTGATGGCCTCCTCGTCGGATACATCGATGACATGATCGACCCGGGAGGGTTCGAAGATCTCCGGCAGATAGGCTTCCGGCCAGCGCCGGATGCCCGGAATCTGCGAACCGTCGTCGGGCTGCACACCGACGATTTCCACGGCCGGGTTCTGCTCCTTGAAGAAACGCGAGTTGCCCATGAGGGTACCCGTGGTGCCCATGGAGCTGACGAAATGGGTGATGCGCCCTTCTGTGGCCTGCCAGATCTCGGGGCCGGTACTCAGGTAGTGACTGTCCGGATTGTCGGGATTGGCGAACTGGTTCAGCACCAGCCCATCGCCACGCCGGCCGTATTCGAGCGCTCGGTCGCGCGCGAATTCCATGCCCTCTTCCGCAGAAACCAGTTCGAGTTCGGCGCCATAGGCCTGCATCGAGGCCTTGCGCTCATCGCTCATGTTGTCGGGCATCAGCAATTGCATGCGGTAGCCGAGTGCCGCAGCCACCATCGCGAGCGCAATGCCGGTGTTGCCACTGGTGGCTTCGATGAGGGTGTCGCCCGGGCGGATCGTACCGCGCTCCTCGGCCTTGAGGATCATGTGCGCCGCCGGCCGATCCTTGACCGAGCCCGCAGGGTTGTCACCCTCGAGCTTGAGAAACATCTGATTGCCCCGCTCGTTGGCACCGAGGCGACGCGCCGGCACGAGCCGGGTGTTGCCGATCTGATGGATGACGTCGGGGATATCGAGCCGTCCGGCCCGGGGCGATTGCGAGGATCGAGTCATGGAATTCACGGCTTGCTGAATCAGAAACGAAGCGCTCGCATGGCCTTTTCGCACACGGCCCTGCTCAACGCCTTGCGGGAAAGTGTATCGCAGGAAAACACCGAAACCTGCTTACTGGAGCGAAGCCAGGTGAGTTGACGCTTGGCGAGCTGGCGTGTGGCGGCACAGGCCTCGGGCAGCCAGGTTTCCGCCTCGCCCCGCAGCCAGGTGGCCACCTGCCGGTAGCCAACGCTTTTCAGTGCAGGTAGCTCGGGCGTGATGCCGGGTTCGGCCAGCAGGGCACGCACTTCGTCGACAAAGCCCGCTGCGTCCATCGCCGCAAGGCGTTGCGCGATACGCTCGTGCAACCAGCGCCGCTCGTCGGGCACCAGCGCGAGTACGCGATGGTCACGCGCCAGCGCTGCGCGAGTGTGTTGCTGCCATTCGCTCAGCGGGCGCCCGGTGATCATGTACACCTCGAGCGCCCGTTGCAGACGCTGCGGATCGTTCGGGTGGATGCGCGCGGCGGCCTCTGGATCGCACTCGGCAAGCATCGCGTGCAAGGTGCCCCAGCCCTCCTTCTCGGCACGCGCCACGAGTTCGGCGCGAATGGCCGGATCGGCATCGGGCAGTGCGGCCAGCCCCACCACCAGCGCACGCCAGTAGAGCATGGTGCCGCCGACAAACAGCGCGCGCCGCCCGCGTGCTTCGATGGCACGCACCAGCGCAACGGCGTCGTCCCGAAAACTCGCTGCCGAATAGGTGTCGCGCGGTTCGCGAACATCGATCAGATGGTGCGGCACGCCACCGCGCTCGCCGAGATCCGGCTTGGCCGTGCCGATGTCCATGCGCCGATACACCAGCGCCGAGTCCACGCTGATGATCTCGGCATCGAGTGCCCGCGCAAGGTCGATCGACAGCGCCGTCTTGCCCGCGGCCGTCGGGCCGGTCAGGAACAACAGAGGTTCTTCGCTCATGTGACCGGTTGCCGGAACTGCCTGTGCACTCAGCGCCCGCGCAGAAACAGGGCATCGAGTTCGCGCATGTCGAGCGACGTCCAGGTCGGACGCCCGTGATTGCACTGCCCGCTGTTCGGTGTGGCTTCCATCTGTCGAAGGAGTGCGTTCATCTCGTCCACGGTGAGCTTCCGGTTGGCGCGTACCGAACCGTGACAGGCCATCGACGAGAGCACCGCGTTGACGGCCTGCTCGACACGCTCGCTGCTGTCGATGCTCATGAGATCGGCGAGTACATCGCGAAGAATCGCTGCCACGTCATGCCGCGTGAGCATGGCCGGGATTTCACGCACACGCAGGCTCTCGGGACCGAGGCGTTCGACCACCAGCCCGAGCGAGGCAAGCCAGTCGGCATCGTCTTCACAGCGATCGGCCTCGGCGCGGCTGACATCGAGCGTCACCGGCACGAGCAGCGCCTGCGTGCCGATGCGACCTGCGCCATACTGCGCCTTGAGGCGCTCGTAGGTAATGCGCTCGTGGGCAGCATGCGCATCGACGATGATGAGTCCAGCGGCGTTTTCGGCGAGGATGTAGACGCCGTGCAGGTGTGCACGAGCGTAGCCGAGCGGCGGTACCCCGCGGCCTTCCGTGTGTACTGCTGCAGCGCCAGCCGGACCTTCGCCAATGCGGTTGTCATCGACGCCGGCTTCCGGCCCGAAGTCGACGCCGCCGTCGGCTGCACCTCCGGGCGACGCCGCGCCGCTCTCCTGCGCCGGTGCCGCACCGAGTTGATGCATCCCGTCGAGTTCCGCCTGCACGGCCAGGCCCGACGGCCGCGACACACCGAAGGCGGCATGACCGGCACGCGCCGGCACACCGCGACCGAGGCTCGCCGCGACGCTGCTCGGCACATCGCCACGCGCGCTGCCGCCCGCAGTATGCGAGAAGTCGCCACCCGAGTGCGCCGCAGCACCACCGGCAACGCCCGCATCGGAAGCATCGGCGGAATCTGCGTCGAGATGCGCCTCCGGGCGGATCGCGCCGAGAAATTCCTTCAGGGAGCGGCGCACGAAGCCATGCACGAGCTGACTGTCGCGAAAGCGCACTTCCAGCTTGCCGGGATGCACGTTCACGTCCACGGCGTCGGGTGGGATGCCGAGAAACAGCACGTAGGCCGGCTGCCGCTGATGATAGATGAGATCGCTGTAGGCCTGCTTGACCGCGCTCATGATGACCTTGTCGCGCACCGCACGCCCGTTGACGAAGAAGTACTGCATGTCGGCCTGGCTGCGCGAGAACACGGGGTCGGCCACCCAACCCGAGAGCGTGAGCTCGTTGAGTTCCAGCGACACGGTATGCGCCGCCGCGGCGAATTCGCGCCCCATGATCTCGCCCATGCGTCGATCGCGTTCCGCCTGACCGGTGGCCGCCTTGCAGGCAAACACCGACTTGCCGTTGTGCAGGAGTTCGAAGGCGCATGCGGGTGCCGCGAGCGCCTGGGTTCTGACCACGGCACCGACGCGCGCGAGTTCGGTACGCGGTGTGCGCAGGAACTTGCGCCGTGCCGGCACGTTGAAGAACAGTGACCTGACATCGACCGTGGTGCCCACGGGATGCGGTGCCGGCTCATGGCGCGTGTTGCCCTGATCGTAGTCGATGCGCGCGCCGTGTTCACTGCCGCGCGTGGCCGAGGTCAGCACGAGATGCGACACCGAGGCGATGCTCGGCAGGGCTTCACCACGAAAGCCGAGCGTGGCCACTTCCTGAAGATCGCTCATCGAATGGATCTTGCTCGTGGCATGGCGCGACAGGGCCAGCGGCAGCTCCTCGGCAGCAATGCCCGCGCCGTTGTCGCGCACCCGGATGCGTTCGATGCCACCCTGCTCGAGTTCGATCTCGATGCGCGTGGCACCCGCATCCAGCGCGTTTTCGATGAGTTCCTTGACGATCGATGCCGGACGTTCGACCACTTCGCCGGCCGCGATCTGGTTGATCAGGTGATCGGGAAGCTGGCGAATGTGACCGTCGGCCGACGTCTCGCTCATTGCGCACCCCGGCGGCTGGCGAATGTCGTGCCCTCGGGCGCGTGCTGGGAGAGCCAGTCCTCGAGACCGCGGGCGATGGCCTCGGCCAGCCCCTGCTGAAAATTCGGTTTCTGCAGTTTCCTTTCCTCGTCGGGATTCGATATGAAGGCGGTTTCGACCAGTATCGAGGGAATGTCGGGTGACTTCAAGACCGCGAAGCCGGCCTGCTCGACCTCGCGCTTGTGTACGGGGCCGATCTGTTCGAGTTCGGCGAGTACGGCATTGCCAAGCCCGATGCTGCCCTCGAGCGTGTGATCCTGGATGAGATCGAGCACGGTTTCGCGAAGACTCGGGTCGATCTCGCCCAGTTCGACGTCACCGCCGTGGATGCGCGCATTCTCCTTTTCGCTGCGCGCCAGCCAGGCGGCCATGGTGGAACTCGCACCGTCGAGCGACAAGGCGTACACCGAACTGCCCGCCGGGCCCAGCCGCGCCACCGCATCGGCATGAATCGACACGAAGACATCGGCCCCGGCCTCGCGTGCAAGCTGCGGACGCTGACCGAGACCGAGATAGGTGTCGTCGACCCGCGTCATCATGGGGCGCACGCCATCGATGGCATCAAGCACATGGTAGAGCCTTGTCGCGATCTGCAGCACCACGTCCTTCTCGAGCACGCCGTGTCGCCCGCGCGCACCGCTGTCCCGGCCACCATGCCCGGGGTCGATGGCGACGATGACATCACGAGCGGCACTGCGGCGCTGCGGCGCGGTTGCGGGTCTGCTTGCGGCTGCGGGTTCGGTTGCAGCGTCAGGGGCGGACTCACTGGTGCTTGCCGATGCCGAGGGTGACCGCGCTGCATCCCCGTAGGGCGGCACCGGCGCATCACCCGGTGCCAGCACGAAACCCGAGAGCGCCTCGGGTACCGGAAACGTCAGGTCGATCACGAGGCGGCGCTCCCGCTGACGCTCGACCACACGGTAGGTGGGCACCACGGCGCGATCGAGTTCGAGCACCAGACGCAGACGCCCATCGGCCTGCCGGCCTTCACGCAGTGCAAGCACGTGCCCGAGCGGATCGGGTGGCAGGGGAGCGCGCGTCGACGCCACCGTATCGGGCAGATCGATCACGAGACGATGCGGATTCTCGAGCGTGAACAGAGAAGGCTTGCCACTGTCGAGATCGAGGTCGACGTGCATGCGCAGGGTGTCCTGATACACGAGTCGATAGCCATGCAGTTCGGCCGCGGTCGTCGACAGTACAAGCACGGGCAACCACAGGCAGACAAGCCATCGAATCAGGCGGTGTGCTTTCGGCATGAGCGACATGGACGACGGTGACGGTGGCAACGGCGGAGTTCGGACAGTGGATCGTCCCTGGTTCGAACCCCGTTGGTCGATCCATCCATCATCAGGTCGATCCAACTGACTGATTCGAATTCAGAGTGCGTCGATACGCTCGAGTTCCGGTCCGGCAAGACGCAATTGTCGCAGATTGTCGCCGCCGATCCGGATCTCGATGACAAGATCGGGTTCGGGCAGCACTCCGCTCCCGCGGCTCGGCCATTCGATCAGCACCAGCCGCGCGGTGGCAAGGAACTCACCGATGTCAAGATAGTACAGTTCCTCGGGATCGGCGAGACGGTAGAGATCCATGTGAACCAGCATCCCGAACGGCGACTCGTACTGCTCGACAAGCGTATAGGTGGGGCTGCGTATGGTGCCCTCCACCCCGAGTGCGTGCAGCATGGCCCGCGCCAGCACGCTCTTGCCGGCACCGAGGTCTCCGACAAGATGCACGACCACGCCACTCTCGGCGGGTTCGTCACGAGCGGATCCGGCCGCAAGCCGAGTGGCGAGTGAGCCCGCAAAGGTGACCATGGCCGCTTCGTCGGCAATGTCGAACCGCCGTTCCCGAACATCAGTCATGATCGCTACCGGGTGGCATCGGGCAACAGGGGGCCTGTCCGGTCGACATCACAGGGAACCTCAGAGCGAACGGACCGCCGATGCTGGCTTCGGCGCTCGCCACGGTCTCGACCAGCAGGCCGGTGGCATCGAGCATGTCGCGAAAGCGTTCCACGTCGCCGAGTGACGACTGCGCAAACAGCGCGTCGAGATGCGCCGGTGCCAGTGGCTGATAGAGCAGATCGACGCTGACGCGCCAGGGCGCCTGCCCACGGGCCGGCATGCGGTAGCGGACGGTATCGGTGGCGGCCAGGAAGTCGCCGTCGAAGGCCGCGCCGCCGACCACTTCGGTACCTGCGCCGGCATTGGCCTTGTCGAAGCCCGAAGGCAGCAGGCGATTGTCCTTGACGAAGCGACGCGCAGCGTTCAGCGATGTCGTCACGCGGCCCGCGGCATCGACCGAAATCGCCTCGTAGATCTGTGCCTGAGCAGGTGAATCGATGATCTCGTGGTGAGGCTCGAAACGGTTTGCCATACCGTTCGCGGCCACGGGATCGATACCGGCGATGCGTCCGTCGTCACCGATGCGACCCGATGCGAACACCACCTCGCCGTTGGCGTCGACCAGCTCGATCGCAAGCACCAGGCGCCGCGAGATGAAACCCGTCGGAAACTTGTGCCCGGCCGTGTGGGCGACACGCACCTCTGCCTCGACGAGACCATCCACGACCTCGGCCGTAAGTGCAAGACTCGCATTGTCTGCGAGAAAGCGGCGGTTGCGCGCGATGGCCTCCTGCATCTCGGTCGATGGCACGTCGCTGCCGAGTTCGGCAGCATTGTCGAGCAGGAGTTGCTGCATCACGGTATTGGCACCGAGAAACTGATGCCGCGCGATGGCCTCTCGCTCGACGCCACCGCCGCGGCTGGCCAGCAAACCTGCACTCGAGCTTGCCGGCATGTGACACTGCTGGCAGGTGGCGCCCGCCACAGCGCCCGTCTCGGTGTTCGCCTCGGTGCCAGGCGCTGCGTCGCCAGTTCCGCCAAATCCGGCGGCTCCGGCGGCTCCGGCGGCTCCGGCGGCTCCGGCGGCTCCGGCGGCTCCGGCGAAGGCACTCTGACGCCACTCCTTGAAGGTGCCCTGTTCGAGAAAGGCATGACCGTCGTCGAGACCGGCGCCCGGCTCGGCCGCCACCTTGAGATCGTGGCAACTCGCACAGGAGGCCGATTCACCGATGTGCGCCGACGCCACGGGCAGGAAACCGGACAGGCTCTGCATCAACACACCGTTCGGTGACTCACGCCGGCCGTAGGCCACCCGTGGAGCCTCGTCATCGATGTTCGCCGCTATCGTGAAACGGCCACTGTCGCCCGTGTCGAGACCGAAATCGTCATCGGCGGCAATCTGGTGGCACAGGGTGCACCCTACCCCTTCCATGGCGAGATCATGTTCGGGCGCGGCTGCATCGAGCACATCGTGGCTTCCGGTGAAGCTCACGCTCGCACCGCGCTGGCGCAAGGCCTCGTTGGCCATCGGCGCATGGCAGCGCGTGCAGTTGTCGCTGATGGCGTCGGCAGCGCCCGGGTTCAGATCGATCTCGCTGGCAAGCTTGGCCAGAAAATACGGATCGCGCGTCGCGTTCGCCATGAGGCTGCTCCGCCAGCCGGCGAGGAAGTCCAGCGCCTCGCCACTGCCATCTTCGAGATCGGCGTGGCAGCTCTGACACTGGCCACTGCCGGCGAACAAGCTGTGCCGGAAACCGCGATCGTGAGCCGGCAGTTCCCGCGCCAGCGCCAGTTGCGCCGCAACGTTCGGATCGATGTTCGCGCCGGGATCCGGATCGGTGCCAGAGCCGGTGTCGATCTCGTCGTCCGAACCATCGTTGGTACCGGAACCGTCACCGTTGCCCGGCTGTTCGCCGAGCACCACGGTACCGTCACCACAACCACCGAGCAGCAGTGCGAGCAACAGCAAGGCCAGCCTGCATTCCCGCCTCACGCGCACCGGCATCGGCGAATCGTCCTTGACCGCAGTACCAGCAGCACCATCAGCAGCGCCCACGGGCCCATCGCCCCTGTTCCTTCGCCGACAACGACCGCACCGCCAGAGCCGGTGTCGCCACTTTCACTGCCGTTGCCTGTTTCGCTGCTGCCGCCCGTTTCAGTACCACCGCCCGTCTCGGTGCCGTTACCTGTCTCGGCGCCGGTCCCGGATTCGCTGCCCGTCGAGCCCTCTCCCGAGCCGGATTCGCCTGGTTCGCCGGTGGTGCCCGCGGATTCCCCGAGGTAGCGAATACGCCGAATCTCGCCCGTGGTGATGCTCGCGTAGTAGAGCGCACCATCGTCGGCGAAGCGCATCTCGCTGATCGGCGGCATGTCGCTGGCGAAGGGTTCACCGTTGCGACCCGCGACATCCTCCAGCGCGATCTCGTCGCCGGCCAGCATCGACCCCGGCACCTCGTCAGCCAGCGCCAGCTCGCCGTGATGGATCCAGCCCTGGATGAAATCGGCGAAGAAGAGTTGTCCGCGCAGTGATGCGGGAAACACGTCGCCACGCTCGAAATCGCCGACGATGACCGCGCCCGATTCACCGCGGTGCCAGCTGAAAACCGGTGCCGTGACCGCCTCGCGCGCATCGTACATCGCCTGACAGGCATCGAGCGTGGCGTAGTCCACTTCGCGCAGACTTTCGCCGGCAATGCCGCTGTAGCAGGGCCAGCCGAAGTTCCGCCCGGCTCCGGCATTGACTTCCTCCCATCGCTCCCAGCCGACGTCACCGACCACCGGCACACCGGTACCGGGCTGCAGCGCCAGACTGTAGGGATTCCGAAGCCCGTAGGCGAGCACGCGCGAGCGGTTGCTCGCAGGGTTGCCGTCGTAGAAGGGATTGTCGGCGAGGCCCTCGCCCGTGTCGGCGTCGATGCGCAGAATCTTTCCGCGCAGGCTGTCGAGCGAAAGCGCTTCGAGCGCCAGCGCCGACACTTCACGATAGCTCGCACCGTCACCGTGCGTCACCACGAGCGCACCATCGTCGGCGAAGCGCATCTTGCCGATGGTGTGGGAATCCTCGTCGACCCCGAGGCAGTCGACCAGCGGATTGCCGGCCTCGTCGAGGCAGGACGGCGTGGCCGTATCGTGCACGCCGGTGGCATCGCCGATCGTGTCGTAACGACTGTTCGCCCCGAGAATGATCTCGAGACTGCCCGGTACCGCAGTGCGGTACTCCGTTGCACTGTCGGCGCGCACGCGCACGAGGCGCGCCACCCGATTGCCGTTGCCGTCGGCGGCGCCGGGCCCCGTGAGGTTCTGCGCCATGAGTTCCGGCGGATCAAACGTGTAGATCAGATAGACCCAGGGCAGATCCGGAAAATTCGGATGCAGCTCGATGCCGAGCAGTCCGCGATCGACACGGTCGTTCACCTCGTCGGACAGATCGATGAAGGGCGTCGCCAGCGGCACGCCGTTCTCGACGGCATGCACGAGACCGGATTTCTCGGCCACGTAGAAACCACCGTCGGGCCGCGCCACGAAACTCGTGGGCTGGCCGGGAAGATCGCTCACGACGCCTTCATCGACGAAGCCATCCGGCAGCGTGACGCCGAACGCAGGTGCGACGATCAGCCAGAGCAGAAAGGCAAGGCAGGTGGATTGGGACACTTTCACGATCGGGAGCATGGGTGGATGGTCGACAATGGCGCCATTGTAGAGTCGACAGCCACTTTCGTTGCAAGGTGATTCACATTACCCACAGCCAGGGTCATCAGCTAGCTGTCGAGACCGTCGATGGCCGCCTGCCAGGCCTCGTCCACCGGCACATCGAGGGTCAGACGCTCGCCGCGCCACTCGAAGGCGAGCAGACGGCTGTGCAGGAAGAGTCTGCCGAGGCCCTGTTCCCGAAACGCTCGATTGATTCGATTGTCGCCGTAACGTTCGTCTCCGATCACCGGATGTCCGGCGTGCCTTGCGTGCACGCGAATCTGGTGGGTACGGCCCGTATGCAGGGTCACATCCAGCAAGGTCGCGCCGGCGAGGCGCGCGACGATCGTGAATGCCGTCTGCGCCGGCTGACCCTCGGGATCGACCATGACCCGCCGCTCGCCCGCGTGCGCGACATTCTTCGACAGCGGCGCATCGATATCGGCAAGCGTTGCCGGCCATTGCCCGGCGACGAGGGCAAGATAGCGCTTTTCCACCCGTCGTTCACGAAAGAGCGCCTGCAGTTCGCGATTGACGAGGCCGTTTCTCGCCACCAGCAGAAGCCCGCTGGTGGCGCGATCGAGCCGGTGCACGAGTTCGAGGCCAGGCTCATCCCGCGCCTGCCGGAGTGCATCGATCAGTCCCACGGGGATGCCGCTGCCGGCATGCACGGCCACACCGGCAGGCTTGGCGAGTGCCAGCATGTCGGCACTCTCGAACACCACTGCGGCGGCGGCGCGCGCCGCGTAGTCATCCGGCACCCGCACCTTGTCGGTCGACTTCATCCTGAGCGGCGGGATGCGCACCTGCTCTCCGGCCACGAGTCTGCGCATGGCCTTTGCCCGTTTTCCGTCCACACGCACCTCACCCTTGCGGATGATGCGGTAGATGTGGCTCTTCGGCACCCCGGGGCAGTGCCTGAGCAGGTAGTTGTCGAGGCGCTGACCGTCCTCGTTACGCGAGACCTCGAGCAGACGCACCCCTGTCATGTTCCGGCACCTTCATCATCGCCCCTGTGATAGGCATCGAACGATAGCGCACTGTCGCGGACCACGGATGCCCATGGCGCAGGAAATGCCATTGCTCGATTCGAGCCGCAGCAGCAGGGGTCAACGAAATGACACGGAAAACGTCGATTGCCGATTGACAGCGACACTGCTATAGTGGGATGTCGCAAGGCAAGGAGCTGCCTTCGATCTGCGTTACCAGCCACGGAGTGCCAGACGCGATTCCGAACGCTTCGGGGGCACCTCCAGCCACCGTCGAGCCCCGCTGTTCAAGTTGGGCGGCTCGTCGGCGTACGGCCGATCCAGCGCATCAGAAAGTTCACCAACTACCCTGAACGAAACGAGACCGGACATCTCGCTCGCCGGGGTCTGGCCGCACCGGCCCTGCCGGTCGGCGCCACATTCATCCGAATCATTACCTAGAGTCGGATCCGCACGAGCGGGCAACGGAACCGGTGGCCTCCCCGAGAGGGCATCCGGCAAGAACAACAATTCCGAGAACAACAGTCGATGCCAAGCGCATTTCCGACCAACATGCTCCTGACCCCTTTCCGGTGCCTGCACCCGAAGGTCGAGCTGTCGGCGGCGCGGCATCCCTGCCCGTTCGGGGCCGGGTCCGATACGGACCAGTCATCTCATGAAACGCATGCTGATCAATGCAACTCACTCCGAAGAGTTGCGCGTGGCCATCGTCGACGGCCAGAAACTTGTCGACCTCGATATCGAACACAAGAACCGGGAACAGCGTAAATCCAACATCTACAAGGCGAAGATCACCCGCATCGAGCCGAGCCTCGAAGCCGCCTTCGTCGACTACGGCGCCGATCGTCACGGTTTCCTGCCCTTCAAGGAAATCTCGACGGAATACCTTGCCAATGACGGCCGCAAGGAAGATGGCAGCAAGGCCACGATCAAGGAATGCCTGAAGGAAGGCCAGGAAATCATCGTCCAGGTCGAGAAGGAAGAACGCGCGAACAAGGGCGCTGCCCTCACCACCTACATCAGTCTCGCCGGGCGCTTTCTCGTGCTCATGCCCAACAATGCCAGGGCGGGTGGCGTCTCGCGCCGCATCGAGGGTGCAGAGCGCTCGGAACTGAAGGCTGCAATGGCGAAGGTCACGGTACCCGACGGCATGGGCACCATCGTGCGCACCGCCGGCATCGGCCGCAACGTCGACGAACTGCAGTGGGATCTCGACTACCAGGCCGACATCTGGAAAGCCATCCAGGAGGCCGCCGAAGGTCGAAAGGCGCCCTTTCTGATCTACCAGGAAAGCAACATCATCGTTCGCTGCCTCAGGGACTACTTCAAGGGCGACATCGGCGAAATCGTGGTTGACGAAGCCGCCACTCACCAGCAGGCAGCCGATTTCATCAGCACCTACATGCCGCAGAACGCGAAGCGACTCCGGCACTACGACGATGACATTCCCCTGTTCAACCGTTATCAGGTCGAGTCGCAGATCGAATCGGCCTTCCAGCGCGAAGTGCGCCTGCCCTCGGGAGGCTCCATCGTCATCGACCACACCGAGGCGCTGACCTCGATCGACATCAACTCGGCGCGGGCCACCCGCGGCGGTGACATCGAGGAAACCGCCACCAACACCAACCTCGAAGCCGCCGAGGAAATCGCTCGGCAGCTCCGCATCCGCGACCTTGGCGGGCTCGTGGTCATCGACTTCATCGACATGATGGCGTCGAAGAACCAGCGCGCGGTGGAAAACCGCCTGCGTGAATCGCTCAAGCAGGACCGCGCCCGCGTGCAGGTGGGCCGCATCTCGCGCTTCGGCCTGCTCGAAATGTCGCGGCAGCGCCTGCGCCCGTCGCTCGGCGAGTCCTCCGAAAACGTCTGTCCGCGCTGCCAGGGCTACGGCACCATTCGCGGCGTCGAATCCACCGCCCTTTCCATCCTCCGTCTCGTCGAGGAAGAGGCCATGAAGGACAACACCGCACAGGTGTTCGCCGATGTGCCCGTGGACGTTGCCACCTATCTGCTGAACGAGAAACGCGGCAACATCAACGAGATCGAGGCGAGAAACCATGTAAGCCTCCTGATCGTCGCCAACCCTTCGCTCGACACGCCGAACTACACCATCGAGCGTGTGCGCGCGAACGATGACGAACACGGCTCGAAGAACCACAAGAGCTACGAACTCGCGGTCGACCATGACGAGCGCCCGACCTTCGGTGAAGAGAAGGAAACGCGGCCTGCCGAGCGTGCTGCGGTCAGCACCATCACCCCCTCGGCCCCCGCCCCGCTGCCGACGCGGCTGCTCGCAGCGAAGGAAGAACTCACCGCCACGCAGACAACCAATGACAGCCACGGCATCCGTGGACTCATCAGCAAGGTATCGGCCTTCTTCGGCGCCGCCAACGACGAGGGCAGCGGCTCGGCGAAGACAGCCGATACGGACAGGAACCGTGGCGAGCCGAAGCGTCGCGCACCAGGCGAAGGCTCGAACCGCAGGAAGACCAATGGCGAATCACGCCAGCGCCGCGGCGGCCGCAACGCGCAGTCTCGCGGCAAGCACGAGAACAGGGATGGCAAGGGGCGCGGTACACGCGCCGAAGGTTCGCGCAAGGACCGGGAACACCATGAAGATGGTGACGGACGCGGTCGCAGGCGCGGTGGAAGGAACGCCGAAGCGCGCGGCCGCAACGGTGAAGCGCGCGGCAGGAGTGGCGAAGCACGTGGCCGCAACGGCGATGCGCGTGGCGACGCGCGTGGCGACGCGCGTGGCGATGCGCGTGGCGAAGGATCGGCCGCCAATGACCATGGCAAGCGCCGCCGCGGCGCGAAGACCGAACAGGAGGTCACGCGTGGCGATGACGATCAGGTTGCAGCGCGCGGTCCCGACAACGAACTCGACGGCAACGATGGTGGCAAGTCCGGTGGCCGCAGCCGTGGGCGTCGTGGTGGCCGTCGCCGCGGCAACCGCGGTGGACGCAACCGCCGCGAGAACGGCGAGAGCAGCAGGAACGGCGACAACCACGCGAACACGGTGGCGACTGCTGCCGACGCAAACGGCAACAACAGCGGCAACAACAGCGGCAACAACAAAAGCAACAGCAACAACGGCGACAAGCCGGCTGACGACACTGCAACCACAACCAGCGCAACGACATCGGCAAATCCGCCTGCCGCGGCAACGGCAGTTGCAGCCGTGAGTGCTGCCGTCACGGGCGCCCCGGCGGGTGCCCCGGCGGATGCCACGGCCGATGCCAGAGGCGCTTCGGCCGCGGAAACCAACAGCAATGGCGCGGACGACGACGTCTCGACCGAGCAAAAGCGTCGTCGTCACGGCGGAAGTCGTCGCCGTGAACGGGTCGCCAGCAAACAGGCCGTGCGGGCGGCCAGTGAAGAAAAAGGTGGCAACGGCGGTGCCGGAGACAGTGCAAGCGCATCGACCAGACCCGCGGCAGATGTCGGGTCTACCGCGGAAAGCAAGCCCGCCGCGGAAAGCAAGCCCACTGCGACTGCGGAGCACAAGCCTGCCGCGAAGAGCAAGTCCGCCACGGATGCCAAACCGGCAGCGGCGTCCGGATCAAAGGCGTCCCCGGCGGAAGCCACGAAGCCTGCTTCACAAGGCGACAACGGTGGTATGTCCTTCGCCTCGAAGAAAGTGGCGGATGTCAAACAGCACACTGCTGCTCCGCCGCCGGTGGCGTCGACGGAAAAGGCAGAGTCGACAAGCAGCGACAGCTGAACGATCCATCCGTATCCGGGTTATCCGGGCTACCAGGACTTCAGCTGCGTATGCGCGTGTTTCCTGATCAGGCGGTTTTCCGATCCGCCTGATCAGGTGGTTTTCCGACCTGTCTGATCAGCCTCGCGCACCTGCCCCGAAGGATTGGTGAACTGATCGTTGAGTGATTGCACGAAGCGGGATGCACCTTCGATCACGCCATTGATCTGCTTCTTCGCGCGGTTGTTCCAGCCGACGGGTTGACGGTTGAAGATGCTGCGGAACCAGCGCGTGTTCATCGCGAAGGCTCTGGCAAGTGAGGCATCGTCACCTTTGCGGATACCGTGCAGCATGAGTTTGCCGACAAGGTTCTTGACGAGAAAGTGTCCACCCAGAAGCACCGCGGCCAGCCCGAGAATCGTACCGCCCATGGCGACAGGGTCTGCCACGATACTCAGCAGAAGACTGCCGAGTGAACCGATCGCACCCGTCGCGATGGCAACGCCGAGCACGAGCACGGCGAGAATGGCCAGCAGCACGAGATCGGTGCGGACGATGCGCTGCGCCCAGCGACGCTTGTACTCGGCGAGTGCGGGCATGGCCGTATCGCGAAGGTGATAGGCACGTTTTTCCATCTGCCCGACGATGCGATAGGCCCGCTCGACCTCGACCTGGCGAATGCGGTCCTCGATTTCGGCCATGTCGTGATCGCGCTTCTCCTCGAAGCGGCGGCGCTTGCCTTCATCCTCGATGGTGGGCGCCACGGCCTTGTTGTAGATGGTGTAGAAGCGTCCGGCAGTCAGGCCCTTCTGCGACAGCGCCCGCTGCCAGGCACCGACGATTTCCTCGGTATTGTCCTCGCGTGCGGCGGTATCGATCTGATTCAGGATGAAGACGAACTTGTTGCTGTCGTTCCGCGAGATCGTCTGCTCGACGAGGTGCGTGAGCGTGTCCTGCATCGAGCCGGGCTCGGGGTGACGTGCATCGAAGAACACCAGCACCAGGTCCGAGATGTCCATGATGTGATTGGTGAGCTTGAGCGTGGAGGTCCGCTGCTGGTCGGCGTCGAAACCGGGGGAGTCGATCAGGATCTTGCCGCGCACGACCTCGGAATCGGTGACCTTGAGTTGCAGGTAGGAGTCGATGCGCCGCCCTTCCCCTTCGGTGACCTTCTCGATCTCGTCCGAGATGCGGTAGAAGGGAAAGCGCATGTCGGCATCGAGCGCGAGCCCCGGCAGCGTGCGCCCGGCGTTCTCCTCGCCGTAGCAGATCACCGTGAACTTGTCGTCGACGGCCTGGTTGCCCGTCTTCTGCAGGGGCTTGTCGAGGTAACTGTTGATGAAGGAACTCTTGCCGGCCGAGAATACACCGAGGATCGATACCAGTGGCCACCAGGAGATCTGGGTGGCGTGCGATTCGCTCTCGTCGAGGAGACCCGTCCGGTGGGCCACGCCATCGAGGGCACGATAGCCGTCGATGGCATCGATGAGGATGGGATTCTCGCGCTCGAGATGACTCTTGAGACTGTCGAGACGCTTCTGCAGGGATTCGGTCGTATTCACGATGGGTATACGAGACTCCAGGTTCGAGAATGAATGCGGTGGACAGGCAGCCACGTTAGAATGACGGACACGGCGCCACGCCAGAATGACAACGGGACAGCCTTCGACAACAGCGTTGAGTTCAAGGCCGAACGTTCCGACACAGGTAACCGCGAGATTCTAGCAGCCCCGCCGCGAGGCACTGATGCCAAACCGTCCACGACCCGGGAAAAGAACATGTGGCTGTTGACTCTATTGATACTCGGAACTGCGGCATGGTTCCTCATGATGGGGTTTCGTGAGTGGTTCGCAAGCCATGCCGGGCCGGAAGCCCACGGCCGGTCGGTAGCGCGTGACGCGAGCGGCCGCAACCCATGAGCGCGCTGGTCGATCCAAGGAACAGCCATTCCGTCCAACGCGATTTCAGCCGCATCCTCACCTTCGTCGCCGTCATCTGGGCGGTGTTCGTGCTCGACAGATTCCTCCCGCTCGAGCAATTCGGCCTGATTCCGCGCACCGCCCGCGGACTCGTCGGCATTGTCGCCATGCCCTTTCTCCATGGCAATGTCGCACACCTGATCGGCAATACCGTTCCGCTGCTGGTCTGCCTGCTGCTCCTTGCCGGCTCCCGCGCCAACAGCGCAGCGATCACCGTCATGATCACGGTTCTCGGCGGCATCGGCCTGTGGTTCTTCGGCCGCACGGCCCTGCACATCGGCGCCAGCGGACTCGTTTTCGGGCTGATCGCCTTTCACATCTTCGCCGGCGTCTTCGAAAAACGCCCACAGTCGGTCATGATCTCGCTCGTGATCGGCTTCCTCTACGCCACAACACTCTTTCGCGGCGTATTGCCGACACAACGCGGCGTATCCTGGGACGGGCATCTGTTCGGTGTGCTGGCGGGTGTACTGACGGCCTTTCTCGTGGCCGGAATGCTCAGGGACGACAGAGCCACGGCGCACGCCAGCCGGTCGGTGCGGGATTGAACCCCTTGCCGCGGCAGAAACAGCGCCACCATGGTCAGGACTGATGGGTGTTCAAGGCTGATAACATGACGTTCCCGGCCAACTGCGGCCAGCGCCTGCGGAGTCCCCGTGTTCCTGATCGTCGGCATCCTTTCCTTTGGTCTTGTCTGGGTGGTGCGCTCCTGGATGCTCAACCGTTACCGGCGCTGGGGCTCGGAACCGAACGGCATCGGTGCCACGGGTTTCGAGGTGGCCCGCTACATCCTCGATCGGAACGGGCTGCGACACGTGATGCTCGACGAGTCTCCCGGACAACTGACCGACCACTACATTCCCTCGCAGAAGCGCATCCGCCTCTCGGACACCATCGGCCCCGCTCGCAGCATTGCCGCCCTTGCCGTGGCCGCGCACGAGGTCGGCCATGCGATTCAGGATGGCCAGGGCTACGCCCCCCTGAAGGCGAAGGCGGTGCTCATGCCGATCGCGGCAACGGGCAATCAGATGGGCATGATGATGGCGCTTGGCGGTGGTTTCCTCGGCCTGCCGAATCTGCTGAACATCGGCGTGGCATTGCTGTTCTCGGGCGTGTTCATCCAGCTGCTCACGCTGCCGATCGAGTTCGACGCCAGCAGACGCGCCATGGCCGAACTCGAGCGGCTGAAACTCGTCAACGCGCAGGATCGCGAAGGCGCGGCCTCGATGCTCAAGGCCGCGGCCCTCACCTACGTGGCCAGCGCGGTGACCTCGCTCGGCTTCCTGTTGGTGTTCGCGATGCAGTTTCTCAGGCGGCGCTGAATGCCGCCGAACCGCTGGCGCCATCGGGCCACACCGCAGCAAACGGATACCACACGCTCGCAAATCCCATTCGACAACAGAGGTAGATCGTCGATGCATGAACTTCTCAGCGCTGAACAGATGCAACGCGCAGATGCGCTCGCCATTGCCTCGGGCATCGACAGCTACACCCTGATGCAGAATGCGGCACACGGCGTCGCCCGCACGACCAGCGAAAACGTCGGCACCGATGCGAAGGTGGTGGTGCTCGCCGGCCCCGGCAACAACGGCGGTGACGCGATGCTTGCAGCCCGCTATCTGGCCGATGCCGGTTTCAGGCCAACGCTGGTCACCCTTGCCGCCGATCGCATATCCAGCCAGGACGCGAGCCGGGCGCTGAGCGAGGCCCTGACCCTTCCGGAGCGGCATGAACTCGACTTCGGCGACACGCTGCCCGCAGCCGTCGCCGCCAGCATCGCGGCGGCCGATGTCGTCATCGACGGACTCTTCGGTGCAGGGCTGGCCCGCGATCTCGACGGCATCGTCGCCGAGCTCGTGCATGCGGTCAATCAGAGCAGCGCCATCGCGCTCGCCATCGACCTGCCGAGCGGCATCGACGGCAACAGCAATACCGTTCGCGGCTGCGCGATCGAAGCGGCGCACACGGTCACCTTCTTCCGCCTCAAGCCTGCGCATCTGCTCAGCCCCGTGCGTTCGTACTGTGGCGAGGTTCACCTGATCGACATCGGCATCCCCGCGCGCGTGCTCGAAGACATCGACGTCAACATCGTTCACAACACCAGCGCGCTCTGGCAGAGCCGTCTGCCGCTGCCGGCACCGGACGGCAACAAGTTCGACCGCGGACACGTCGCCGTACGCGGTGGCCCGCTCGAGAAGTCCGGCGCCGGGCGGCTTGCCGCCGTGACCGCGCTGACGGCGGGTGCGGGCCTTGCAACACTCGCCGCACCTCGCGAGAGCATTCTCGCGCAGGCTGCCGCGGCGGGCGCGCTGATGTTCTCGATTGCCGAGAACAGCAGTGACTGGATGGCATTGAACGACGATGAGCGCATCCGGGCGCTGGTCATCGGCCCCGGTAACGGCCTCGATGATCACACCCGCGAAGCGGTACTGCAGTCACTCGACAACGCGGCGCGTGACCGCGCCATCGTGCTCGACGCCGACGCCCTGACGGTGTTCGCAAGCGACCCGGCGACCTTGCACACCGCCGTGAAAAACAGCCAGGCCACGGTGCTCATGACACCGCATGACGGCGAATTCGCGCGCATCTTCGGCGAACTCGAAGGCTCGCGCCTGCACCGCTGCAGAGCGGCTGCCGAGATGGCCAGCTGCCACGTGCTGCTCAAGGGCAGCGACACCGTGATCGCGGCCCCCGACGGGCAGGTCGTGATCAGTACCCACGCTCCGCCCTGGCTCGCGACCGCCGGTGCCGGCGATGTACTCGCAGGCCTCGCGGCGAGTCTGCTGGCGCGTGACATGCCGGCGCTCGACGCCGCAGCGGCCGCGGCGTGGATTCATGGCGAGGCCGCCTGGCGCCTCGGCTATCCAGTGACGGCCGATCAATTGTCTTCGGCCATTGCGCAGGTGCTTGGCGACCTGAAACAGGACACCTCAGCGACCTGAAGGCGGACAACGCTCGGACGGTGGCTCAGATCCCCATGCGTCCGAGCATGGCAACGACTTCCTGCATGGTGCGTTCGGCCAGCGGATGACGTGTCGCGAACTGCACTTCGAGTTCCTTGGCACGCTCGAGCAGGTCAGCCTGATCGGGTTCGGGTGCATCGTCGTCAACGATGGGAATGGCGACGCCCTCGCCGGAGGAATCGATGCTCGGCAGCGAATCACCACTCGCGTCCGACTCGAGTGACAGGCGGCGCGCGATATCATCTTCGAGCCGACCGAGTGCAGCCACCGTTTCGGTATCCACATCGGTATCGGCAAGTTCGCCGCGGAGTTCGGTCAGCAATTCTCGAATGCGTTGGTTGCTCATGTCACTGGAGATCTCGGACGTAGGGGTCTTCGGAAAGGGCCTTGGCCATCCGGGCCACGAACTGTCTGACCACTCTACCACCGCGGAAACGGTCAGGAGAACAGACGGTGGAAACATCCGCGGGACATTGAACCGGCCCGCAACTCGACGGCCCGGCGCCCACGGGGAGCGGCAATCGCGTGAGAAGGAATGGAGGCTGAGCCCGGAGTCGAACCGAGGTAAACGGATTTGCAATCCGGTGCATAGCCACTCTGCCACTCAGCCGAGGGCATTGCCAGACAGGGCTCGTGCCTTTCGATAACTGATCGAAGAGATCATGTAACGGCAGCCTGCATGGGGATCGCCTGGAGCGGGAAACCGGGTTCGAACCGGCGACCTCAACCTTGGCAAGGTTGCGCTCTACCAACTGAGCTATTCCCGCAAGCGATCCGCATATTCTGGGGCGCACGAACCTGACTGTCAAGCACCTTCCAGAAAAAACTCTTGTGCACAGACCGCGAGTGCATGGACCGTGGTGCCCGGAGCCGGAATCGAACCGGCACGGAGCAAGCTCCGAGAGATTTTAAGTCTCTTGCGTCTACCAGTTTCGCCACCCGGGCAGTCGCCGACCGAAGACACGCAGGCCGCTATTGTACGTGATCCGTCGCCGGTTCCCCGGCAAACGCCGCGCGCATGTAGCCGAGCATCGACCAGATCGTCAGTACGGTCGCAATCTGCAGTGCAACGACACCGATCTGATAGGTTGGCAGGCCGAAAACATCGTGCAGATAGAGCAGCAGCGACAGCGCGACGATCTGCATCGTGGTCTTGACCTTGCCGAGCCAGCCGACGGCGACCTTGCCACGCTGCCCCATCTCCGCCATCCACTCACGCAGCGCGCTGATCGTGATCTCGCGGCCGATGATGACGATGGCAGGAATCGTCAGCCAGGATGAATCATCGAATTCGACGATGAGGATCAGCGCCGTTGCCACCATGAGCTTGTCTGCCACAGGATCGAGAAAGGCACCGAAGCGGCTTTCCACACCCCATCGCCTGGCAAGATAACCGTCGGCCCAGTCGGTGATGCCCGCAACGATGAAGATCAGGCAACTCAACGGTCGCGCCCACGGTGCATCGATGTAGAACACCAGCACGATCACGGGCAGCAGCACGATGCGCAGAAGTGTCAGGATGGTGGGCAGCCGGTTGCGCATGATCGGGTGGAGTCCAGGTCTCGTTCAGGGATGCAGTTCCGCGTGTATTCTGCCAGCTAGCGCCTCGCTGATGCCGGGAACATTCGCAATATCCTGCACCGAGGCGCGTCGAACCCCCTGAATGCCGCCGAAATGCAGGAGCAGTGCCTTGCGACGTTTCGGCCCGAGTCCGGGGATGTCCTCGAGCACCGAACGTTGCCGCGCCCGGGCGCGCCGGCCGCGGTGACCGGTAATGGCGAAGCGGTGCGCCTCGTCACGAATCTGCTGGACGAGGAGCAAGGCCGGTGAATCGCTGCCGAGTTGCAGGACACGATCACCCGCAGCGCTCTCCTCTGCCGCGTCACGCACCAGCAACAGGGTTTCGTCACCCGGGCGCCGATCCGGCCCCTTGGACACCCCGATGAGCTGGATGCCGTCGATCTGCAGTTCGGCGAGTACCTCGCGCGCCATCGCCACCTGCCCCTTGCCACCGTCGATGAAGAGGATATCGGGCAACTCACGTTGCTCCTTGACGAGCCTGGTATAGCGGCGCAGCAGCGCCTGGTGCATGGCGGCGTAGTCGTCTCCCGGCGTGATGTTCTCGATGTTGAAGCGTCGATAGTCGCTCTTCAGCGGCCCCTCGGCGTTGAACACGACACAGGACGCGACGGTCGCTTCACCCATGGTGTGCGAGATGTCGAAGCATTCCATGCGCGACGGCAGTTCGGCGAGTTCGGCGAGTTCACGCAGCGCATCGAGCCTTGCCGCCTGCCCCTGCCGCGACGCCAGACGCGTGGCGAGGGCAATGTCGGCGTTTTCCTGCGCAAGCTGCTGCAGCCGCGCGCGCTCGGCGCGCACCCTGTGCACGATCGACACGCGCGCGCCGAGCCGTTCGCTGAACACGTCCTCGAGCAGTGCCGGCTCGGCAATCGCCTCGGCGACGATGATCTCGCGCGGCAGATCGTGTTCGAGGTAGTACTGCGCAAGAAAGGCTTCGAGAATCTCGGCACTCGTGCTGCCCGACGGCGTCGTCGGATAGAAGGCACGGTTGCCGAGATTCAGACCGTTGCGGATGAAGAACACCTGCACGCAGCTCTGCCCGCCGCCAGAGGCCGCGGCCACATAGTCGGCGTTGCTGCTCTCGGACAGCATCGGGTTGAGGTCACCGAGAGCCTGCAGGTCGGCAATCTGGTCGCGCAGACGCGCCGCTGTCTCGAATTCCAGCGCCTCGCTGGCAGCATCCATGCGCTCGGCGAGTTCGGCCACGACCTCGCGCGACTGCCCGTCGAGCACGCGCACGGTGTTGTCGACATCGCGCCGGTAGTCCTCGGGCGAGATCAGCCCGACACAGGGCGCCGTGCAGCGCTGGATCTGATACTGGAGACAGGGCCTCGAGCGATTCCGGAAATAGCTGTCCTCGCACTGGCGTACCTTGAAGAGCTTCTGCACGAGGCGCAGCGAACGCTTCACCGCCGCGGCACTCGGGTAGGGACCGATGTACTTGCCCTTCGCCTTGCGTGCGCCTCTCTGGTAGGTCACGCGCGGGTATTCGTCGCGCGTGGAAATGAAGATGCAGGGGTAGCTCTTGTCGTCACGCAGCACCACGTTGTAACGTGGACGATGCTCCTTGATGAGGTTCTGTTCGAGGATCAGCGCTTCGGTGGCGCTGCCCGTGACCGTCGTCTGGATCGCGGCGATCTGGGCGACGAGCGCTTCGGTCTTGCGGTTGTCGAGCGACTTCCGGAAATAACTCGTCAGGCGGTTTCTGAGGTTGGCGGCCTTGCCGACGTAGATGATCGTGCCCGTGGCGTCGAACATGCGGTACACGCCGGGGCGCGAGGTGACGGTCCTGAGGAACGCCTGCGCATCGAACGGCGAGGACCTGTCGTCACGGTCGCGCCCGTCATCGCCCTCTCCGGTGCGCCGTCTTTCCCTGTCAGTCGATGTGCCAGACATCATGCCGCAGCGCAAGGCGCACGAGCTCGGCGGCATTGCTGACACCGAGCTTGTCGAAGGCGCGCGTGCGATGCGTGCTCACGGTCTTCTCGCTGATGTGCAGCGCCTCGGAAATCTGGCGGTTGCGCTCGCCCTGCAGAAGGTGCTCGACGATCTGCCGCTCGCGCGTGGTCAGTCGATCGAAGGGGTTTTCGCCTTCGTTGCCGCTGAGCGAGTCGATGGCGATCTGCTGTGCCACATCGGGCGAGAGGTACTGATCCCCCGCCAGCACCTTGCCGATCGCCTTGCCGATCTCGCTGGCGTTGCTGTCCTTGGTGATGTAGGCCCGCACGCCCACGTTGAGAAGGTGCCGCACCGAGCCGCCTTCGATACGCCCCGTGACGATGATGATGCGCAGGTCGGGGTCGCGCCGCAGCAGCCGCTCGCTGGTTTCGAGCCCGCTCATGCCGGGAAGATTGATGTCCATGAGCACGATGCCGAAGTCGTCGCTGGCAACTCTCTCGATCGCCTCCTCGCCCGAGGCCGCTTCCTCGATGTGCGCCACCGCGGGATTGTCTTCGAGCACCCGCCGCATGCCCGTTCTGACCAGTGCGTGATCGTCCACCACGAGCACACGCATGCCCGGTTCCGCCGCTGTCTGATTCATCGTTCCCAGTCCTTGAAGTCAATACGGACATGCGCTCCGGTGCATGCCTTGCCGCGATCACGGTGGCGTGATCTTTCGGTGCCCTGCGGCCCCGCGTCGGTCGTGTCCGGACGCCTACCACCGGATCAGTGCCGACCCCCAGGTGAAGCCACCACCGAACCCTTCGAGCAGCAGAAGATCACCCGGCTGGATGCGCCCGTCGCGGACCGCCGTGTCCAGCGCCAAGGGTATCGAAGCGGCCGAGGTATTGCCATGCTCGGCGACCGTCTGCACCACCTTGTCCATCGGTAACGCCAACTGTTTCGCAGTTGCGGCGATGATCCGGAGATTGGCCTGATGCGGCACCAGCCAGTCGATGTCGGCTCTCTCCACGCCATTGGCGCCGAGGGTTTCGTCGACGATCCGGCCCAGCGTGCGCACCGCCACGCGGAACACTTCGCTGCCCGACATCTCCACGAAAGCGCGCCCCTCGGTGACCGCAGCGAGGTTGTTCGACACCCCGGCAGGCACGTGCAGCAACTCGGCGTGGTCGCCATCGGCGTGAATGTGGGTCGAGAGAATGCCGGGCGTATCGGTGGCTTCGAGCACCACGGCACCGGCACCGTCGCCGAACAGCACGCAGGTATTACGATCTGTCCAGTCGATGATGCGCGAGAAGGTTTCGGCCCCGACCACGAGAGCGCGATTCGCCATGCCGGTACGAATGTACTGATCGGCCACCGAGAGCGCGTAGACGAATCCGGTACAGACCGCCTGGATGTCGAAGGCTGCACAGCCATTGGCGCGCAGGCGGCTCTGCAACAGGCAGGCCGTGCTCGGAAAGACGCGATCGGGCGTGGTGGTTGCGACCACGATGAGATCGAGTTCCCCACCCGCAATGCCGGCGGCCGCCATGGCCTGAAACGCAGCCGCCTCGGCGAGATCGAGCGTGAATTCGTCGGCGGCGGCGATGCGCCGCTCGGCGATGCCGGTACGCCCCCGAATCCAGGCATCGGTGGTGTCCACCATCGATTCGAGCTCGTGATTGGTGAGGACACGCTCGGGCAGGTAGCTGCCGGTGCCGATGATGCGTGAGCGGTGCAGTCCTGAGGCGCCGGTCGGCGCTTCCATGCGTGCTGCCTCGTTCATGCGGCGGCCTGCTGCTCGAGCTGTTGCGCGATCAGCTTCGGCACGTCGAGCTGCGCACTGCGGACGGCAATGTCGATGGCATGGGCAAAGGCGAAGGCATCGGCACCGCCATGGCTCTTGACCACGATGCCGCGAAGCCCGACAAGGCTTGCGCCGTTGTACTGCCGCGGGTCGATGCGCGCGCGCAGTGACTTCAGCACGGGTCTCGCAATCAGACCGATGAGCTTCGTGAGCGGTGTGCGCATGAACTCCTCCCGCAGAAGCTGCCCGATCATGTTCGCAAGGCCTTCGCTGGCCTTCAGTGCCACATTCCCTGCGAAGCCGTCACAGACCACCACGTCCACCTCACCTGTATAGATGTCGTCGCCCTCGACGAATCCGATGTAGTTGATTTCGGAACACTGCTCGAGCAGCGGCGCTGCCTGGCGTACCTGATCATTGCCCTTCAGTGCTTCGGAGCCGATGTTCAGCAGCCCCACTCGTGGCGACCTGGCATAACCGAGCGCTCGCGCAAGGATCGAGCCCATCTGCGCGAACTGATGGAGCTGGTTCGATGAACTGTCGACATTGGCACCGAGATCGAGCATCAGCCTCGGCGAACCGGTGGACGGCATCGAGGTGGCAATGGCCGGGCGTTCAATGCCCTTGACGGTCTTCAGCACGAACTTGCCGATGGCCATGAGCGCACCGGTGTTGCCGGCGCTGACACAGGCGACCGCCTGCCCGTCCTTGACGAGGTTGATGGCCATGCGCATCGACGAACGTTTCTTGTCCTTCAGCGCCACACGTGCCGAATCCTCCATCGTGACCACCTCGTCGGCATGCACGATGGACAATCTGTCGCGGATGCCTGCAAGACGCTTGTCCGAGCTCATGCGCGCAAGTTCCGCCTCGATGGCTTCGGCATCGCCCACCAGCACCAGCGACAGCGCGTCAGCGTCAGGGCGAGCAGCAAGCACGTCAACCGCTGCCGCAATGGCCACGCTCATGCCGCCGTCGCCACTCATCACGTCAATGGCAACGATTGTGCTCATCGCTCAGACATGGTTGCTCGGGGCGGCGCCAACGGATCTCGAAATGACGCACGGATGGCGTTCAGTCGTCGTCTTCGTCGTCGAAGTCGTCGTCGTCGATGATCTCGACCACCTGCTTGCCACGATAGAACCCATCGGCCGTGACATGATGACGGCGGTGGACCTCGCCGGTCGTGGGATCGGTCGAGAGCGTGGGCTTCCGGAGGCTGTCGTGCGAGCGGCGCATGCCACGACGTGAGGGTGTCTTGCGATTCTGTTGAACGGCCATGAAACGGACTTTCCTGAAAGCGGATGATGCTTGAAACAGCTGATTGTACTAGTTTAGGTCAAGATCCCTGAGCACTTCGAACGGTCGTTGCCGCCCTTCCTGCTCATGCTCGACCGCGGCATCCACCGCACCGAAACTCTGTTCAGGATCGACGCAATTCTCGCCCTCGCCGTGGCGCGGGTAATCCGGCACCGCGAGCATCAGTTCATCCTCGAAAAGATCGACCTGGCTGATGTGTCCGTGCTCGTCGAGCACGACGGGATCGAGCGGCTCGGGCAAGGCCTCGGCCGCCGCCTCGTCGGCAACGAAGATGAGCTCGTAAGACACATCGACCGGCAACACCATCGGCTCGAGACAGCGCTGACAGACGAGCGGGAACTCGGTTGTCAGGCGTCCGCTCACCGCGACGTTATCCTTCCGGTGGGAGAACATGGCACTGGCTCGCACCACGCCATCGACTTCACCGGTGGGTGATGCCGCCAGCAGAGCCTTGAGCCGCGCGAACCGTTCGAACGGAATCTCGGCCTCGAAGCGGCTGTTGTCGGCCGCCAGCTGGTCGGGATTGAAGCGAACGGGTAGTTGCTTGACCATAACCCGCCGATTATACATTCCACCGTAGCGGTGCAGGCATTTTTTTTCGACCGGAGTCATCAGATCGTGAACGTCATCCTTGCCTCCTCATCACCGTACCGGGCGCAGCAGCTTGCGTCACTCGGTATCGCCTTCGACTGCGAAGCGGCAGATATCGACGAGTCTCCCCTGATCGCCGAACCACCGGCAAGGACAGCCCGGCGCCTTGCGCGCCTGAAGGCCGAAACCGTAGCGGAGCGCGTAGCGGCGCGCGCAGCGGAGCGCGGGGCGGCACGCGTAGCGGAGCGCGCTCCCGATGCCATCATCATCGGTGCCGATCAGGTGGCCGAACTCGACGGCGTGGCCATCGGCAAACCGGGATCACACGCGGCCGCGAGCCAGCAACTGAGGGCGATGAGTAACCGGGAACTCGTCTTCCACAGTGCGCTCTGCGTGCGGCGACGATCACCCGAGTTTCTGTTCGAAGCCACCGTGCCCACCCGCGTCGCCGTGCGCGAACTGAGCGACGCAGCCATCGACGCCTACCTCCGGTACGACAAACCCTACGACTGCGCCGGCAGCTTCAGGATCGAATCACGAGGAATTGCCCTGATGCGCGCCGTGACCAGTGACGATCCGAGCGCGCTGATCGGACTGCCACTGATCGCCACGGCAGCTGCGCTGCGGGATGCGGGCGTCACCGTCTAGCGCCTGGCGCCTGTGCGGTACCGCGGCATGAGCACGCTCATCGCCACAGCCACACGAGCAGCTGCATCAGCACCAGGCTCATGAGTGCCGCGATGAGATCATCGAGCATGATGCCGAACCCCCCGTGGACCTTCGCATCGACGGTTCTGATGGGAGGCGGTTTCAGGACATCGAAAAGGCGGAACACGAGGAAGCCCGCGATGACCCAGGGCCAGCTTCGCGGAACGGCCGCCATGGTGACGAGGTAGCCAACCACCTCGTCCCAGACGATGCTGCCGTGGTCGTGCACACCCAGGGACCGTGAAGCCTGTCCGCAACACCAGACGCCCAGCAGAAACAGCAGCAGCGTGACCACGAGGTAGGCCGGCAATGCGGACGGCATCAGGAACAGCAACGGGATGCCGAGGAGCGTACCGAAGGTACCCGGTGCCACCGGCGCCAGCCCGAGGCCGGCGCCGAAGGCGATGAAACTGGCCGGGCTGGCAACAAGATCGCGACGATTCGGAACGCGCAAGGTACTGCCCGCATCGTCGTGTCCGGCGCTCACCGCGGCTTCATCTCCAGCGGACGGAGGTATCTTGCCAGCTTGTCGAGCACGCCATTGACGTAGCGGTGACCGTTGTCGGCACCGAATCGTCGTGTGATCTCGACACCTTCGTTGATGATGACGCGCGCCGGCGTGTCGAGCTGAGTTGCGAGTTCATACGCAGCGAGCCGCAATACGGCACGCTCGATCGGATCGAGTTCGGCAATGGGGCGATCGAGCGCGCGCTGCAGTTCGGCATCCACGCTGTCGGGATCGTGACTGACGCCGTTGAAGAGCAGCTCGAAGAAGCCGACATCGGCTTTGGAGAACTCCTGCGTGTCGAGAATTTCCTGACGAATCGACGAAGCCTGACCGGCACTGAGATCCCACTGGTAGAGCGCCTGCACCGCACGCTCCCGCGAGAGCCGCTTCTGTCTGGCACGACTCGGCTTGCGCGGGCCCTTGCGACCACCCCCGGGACCAACCTTGCGTTCACCCTTGCCCGTCGTCCTGTTCGCCGCGGCGGCAGAAGCACCCGTGCCTTGATGAGCGTCGCTCACGGACGCACCCTCCGACGGCGCGTCGTCTGCACTCGACGCCGCCTGCGCCTGCGCCTGCGCCTGCGCTTCGCGCAGCCAGTCGCCGAAGCTGCGTGGCTCTTCGGTACCCGGCGGTACGGCACCGGGCGGTGCGGGTGACGGCGTCGGCTCGTCGCCGGGCCTTGCCGCACTGCCGGTGCCGCGTCGCGATGAATCGGGCCTGTTCATGCCATCAACCTCGTCGCCAGAGTGTCTCGCTACCCTTGTCCTCGAGCACCACGCCAGCCTCGGCCAGCTGGTCGCGGATCCGGTCGCTCGCGGCCCAGTCCTTGTTGCTGCGGGCCTCGGCACGCTCGGCAATCAGTGATTCGATCTCGCCGTCCGACAGCGCGCCTGCGCCACCCTCGCCCTTCAGCACCGCCTCGGGATCGTTCTGCAACAAGCCCAGTCTGTCCCCAAGCGCCAGCAAGGTACTGACCAGCTGCCGGGAGTGTTCGCTGGCGATGTCGCTTTCACGATTGATGTCGGCAGCGAGTTCGTGCAGCACCGCCATCGCCTCGGGTGTGTTGAGGTCATCGTTCATGGCAAGGTCGAATCTCGCCACGGTGTCTTCGATCAGCGGTGCACCACCCTCACGCCCCCTGAGCGCCGTGTAGAAACGCCGCAGCACGGTGCGCGCGGCCTGCAGGGCCTCGTCGTGAAACGCGAGCGGACTGCGGTAGTGACTCGACACCATGAACAGGCGCAGTTCTTCGCCGCTCCAGTCTTCGAGTGCCTGACCGATGGTCAGGAAATTGCCGAGCGACTTCGACATCTTGTCGTCGCCGACGGTGATGAGGCCGCTGTGTACCCAGTAGTTCGCCAGCGGCACGCCGTTCGCGGCCTCGCTCTGCGCGATCTCGTTCTCGTGATGCGGAAACTTGAGGTCGAGCCCGCCGCCGTGAATGTCGAACTGGTCGCCGAGTGTGTCCTTCGCCATGGCCGAGCACTCGATATGCCAGCCCGGACGCCCCGGCCCCCAGGGAGACGGCCAGGCAGGTTCACCCTCCTTCGCCGCCTTCCAGAGCACGAAATCCAGCGGATCGCGCTTGTCTTCGTCGACGGCAACGCGCTCGCCGGCACGCAGCTCATCGGGTTTTCTGCCCGAAAGCTTGCCGTAGTCGGGAAACGCGCGCACCGCGTAGAAGACATCGGAGCCCTCGACCGCATAGGCGTGACCCGACGCGATGAGCGTGTCGATCAGCGCGTGCATGGACTCGATGGCGGCCGTTGCACGTGGCTCTTCGCTCGGTGACAGCACGCCAAGGGCAGCTTCGTCGTCGTGCATGGCCTTGATGTAACGTTCGGCGAGCGCTTCGGGCGCTTCGCCGTTCTCGAGCGCGCGACGAATGATCTTGTCGTCCACATCGGTGATGTTCCGGACGTAGCTGACCTCGTAACCGAGCGCCAGCAGGTGCCGGTACAGAATGTCGTAGACCAGCATCGACCGGCCGTGCCCGACGTGACAGTCGTCGTACACCGTGATACCACAGACATACATGCCGACCTTGCCCTCGACGCGCGGACGGAACGCCTCCTTCCGGCGCGAAAGCGAGTTGTAGAGTGTGAGCATTCGGGGCGTACGCGCGAAAAACAGCAGGATTCGGCAAGCCTAGCAGATTACTCTATGGTTACCGAGATGAACTCTGCTGTCTGTCTCGCTAGAATTCGTGACAAATCAACCAGCAATCCCGAGACGCTCGATGCATCGACTGTCCCCCGTCAACGTGTTCGCTGCTCACGCGCGCGGCAACCTGTTCTTTCGGCTTGCCAACGGCAGGACCATACCGCCACCTCGCGCCCTCTCGGCGAAGGCACTGGCAATCATCGCACTCTCGCTGACCGCGGTCCTGAGCCTGACCTTGCCGGGCCAGGCAAGCGCTGCCGAGGATCGTCCGCGGGTCATGCTGACCACCAGTGAAGGCAACATCCTGCTCGAACTCGACCCCGAGCGTGCTCCGGAAACGGTCAAGAACTTTCTGACCTACGTGAGCGACGGTTTCTACGACGACACGATCTTTCATCGCGTCATCGAAGGTTTCATGATCCAGGGCGGCGGCTTCACGGTCGACTACGAGCGGAAACGCACCCGTGCACCGATCAGCAACGAAGCCTGGAACGGACTCAGCAACCGGCACTACAGTGTGGCCATGGCGCGCACCAACGCCCCGCACTCGGCAAATTCGCAGTTCTTCATCAACGTCGCCGACAATACGAGGCTCGACCACACCGGCACCAACGATCGTGGCTGGGGCTATGCCGTCTTCGGGCAGGTCATCGAAGGCCAGGAAGTGGTCGAACGCATCAGCCAGATGCCTACCGGACGCGGTGGCCCGTTCGGCCGTGACGTGCCGAAGACCCAGGTCGTGATCACATCGGCGACGCTCCTCGATGCCGACACCGCCGAAGCGGACGCGACCGATGCCGCCACAGGTGCCGACGACATCTCCGGTCAGAACGAAGAAGAGTCCGAGGATGAAACCGAACCGGCAAGCGACGAAGACACTCCGGAAGCCGCTGCGAACGAGCAAGGCGCCATCACCCTGACGAGCAATGCAGTGACGGGCTGAACCTGCGCGCTACAATACGTGACCCTCAGGCAACCGAATCGACGAGCAACCACCGCATGCAAGCACGTATTGTCACCTCCCACGGCGAAATCACCCTGACCCTCGACGCCGACAAGGCGCCGGAAACCTGCGCCAACTTCAAGCGCTACGCCGACGAGGGCCACTATGATGGCACGATCTTCCATCGTGTGATTCCGGGCTTCATGATCCAGGGTGGTGGTTTCACGGCAGAGATGCAGCAGAAACCGACACACGAGAACATCCGCAACGAAGCGGCCAACGGGCTTCAGAACACCCGCGGCACCATCGCCATGGCGCGCACGCCCGACCCCCATTCGGCCAGCAGCCAGTTCTTCATCAACCTCAACGACAACGACTTCCTGAACTTTCGTGACGAGTCACAGGCCGGCTACGGCTACTGCGTGTTCGGCGAAACCACCGACGGCATGGACACCGTCGACGCCATCGCCGCGGTGGCAACCGGCAATCACGGCCCGCACGGCGACGTACCGCGCGAGCCGGTGCTGATCGAATCGATCACCGTGATCACCGAAACCGAATAAGGCTTCGCCCGTCTTCGGCCATCACACCACCATGCTGCGTCCCGGTTCACGGTGAGCACAAGCACGAACTTCGCTTCTCCGGGTACAACCCTGTCTTCGGGCGCGATCCTGCCTGCCGATGCGAAGGGCCTCGTGATGGCCGATCTGCACCTCGATGCGGTCGCCGCCCCTTCCTACCGGTTCGCGCTGGCGATGCTGCGAGAAGCGCTCGCGCTGCATGAACTCGCAGACCTCTGGATACTCGGCGACCTCTTCGAGGCGTGGATCGGAGACGATGCCGCACTCGACGAACACGCGGAGCTGACGGATGCTCTGCGGGCGCTTGCCGAGCATGGTTGCCGCGTGTCACTGATGCACGGCAACCGGGATTTCCTGATCGGCGACGCCTTTGCGGCAGCGGCCGGCGCCACGCTCATCCGTGATGACGAAACGGTGGCCACCCTCGGCCACACATCGGTGCTGCTGCTGCACGGCGACACACTGTGCACCGACGATCACGACTACCAGCAGCTGCGGCAGCGCCTTCGTTCACGCGACTGGCAATCCGACTTTCTCGCCCGCTCCGCCGAAGAACGCACTGCCATTGCGCGGCAACTGCGGCACGAGAGCCGGAGTGCGGGGCGTGAGAAAGCGTCGGCCATCATGGACGTCAACGACACGGCCGTTGCCGAACGCTTCCGCGCCCATCCCGACATCGCGATCATGGTTCATGGCCATACGCATCGTCCTGCCCGTCATGACCTCGAGGTGCTGATCGATGGCACACCGTGCCCACGGCAACGCCTCGTGGTCGGCGACTGGCACGATGATCATGCCGTGTGTCTGGTGGCTGGAGACGATGGTCCGGTGTTGATGACCTTGAAGGCCTGAGCCAGGCTGCGGCAGTGTGACCGTGTTCGCAGAAACCGGCACTTTTCGATTCACGTGAATCGTTTTCGGCTCAAAAGCGTGATCGGCATCACAGAAACCGGCCTTTTACGGTTTACGTGAACCGTTTTTGACGGCACGGCCCGGAAACCTCACAAGGCCGCCTCATCACCGCAGACGCCTCATCCCTTGCCGAGTTGCCCCGATCGAACAGCTTGATATCAGCTCAAGCGTCCATGCTGTGAGCGATGTGGGGTGGTACCTCCAAAAGAAGCTTCACTGGTATCACAAGGGCCAGCTCTTGAAGGTGTTTCAACAGCCTGAACGGCTAGTACCTCCAAAAGATTGTTCGCAATAGCATTTTATGTGATCGGCATCACGGTTTCAACAGCCTGAACGGCTAGTACCTCCAAAAGTGCAAAAGTTACCGACAGCCCGATTGGTTTCAGTTAGTTTCAACAGCCTGAACGGCTAGTACCTCCAAAAGGTACCCCACGAATACTACTACAGTTTCAACAACTTGCACACCGGTTTTGGCAACTCGGCGCCGACACCTCGCAGAAACCCGATTTCAGCCTTAATTCCTCTCCTGAAAACGCCGTAACTTCTTGATTTCATTGGGAGTGCCACTCAGGACGATGCCGGTTTCCACGACGCTTCGCCAAGCGATTGATTTCATGGAGATTGTTGTGCTCGTGGTAACCCAAGGTCGAGTTTCCGACCTGAGTCGCAAAGCGCACGAATCACGATCACAGCACTGATGAGTGAGGGTGGGTGGGTGACTTGCGGCCGATCTTCAGCGGCACGCAGTCTCGCGAGCGACGGAGACGCCGACACCGGGGTCTAAGCCAGGTTTCGGCAGTGTGACCGTGTTCGCAGAAACAGGCACTTTCCGATTCACGTGAATCGTTTTCGGCTCAAAAGCGTGAATGGCATCACAGAAACCGGTCTTTTACGGTTCACGTGAACCGTTTTTGACGGCGTGGCGCGGAAACCTCGCAAGGCCGCCTCATCGCCGCTAACGCCTGGATCCCTTGCCGAGTTGCCCCGGTCGAACGGCTTGATATCAGCTCAAGCGTCCATGCTGTGAGCGATGTGGGGTGGTACCTCCAAAAGAAGCTTCACTGGTATCACAAGAGCCGGCTCTTGAAGGTGTTTCAACAGCCTGAACGGCTAGGGCGTGTCAACAATTAAGCCAGGCCATGCTGGCGATTAAATGTACAGCCCCGAGGAAGTTTCGTGCCGTCTTGTCGTAGCGAGTGGCTATCGCTCGGTACTGTTTCAGCTTGGCGAAGAAATTCTCGATCAGAC